>Ga0209443_1000824_pt1 | contig 20476 bp, 10 predicted proteins | sample LauGreBMM110DCMD_2_FD_187571 | JGI IMG/M metagenome (GOLD analysis project Ga0209443, IMG submission 187571) | Freshwater lake microbial communities from Lake Michigan, USA - Su13.BD.MM110.DCMD (SPAdes) (version 2) | ecosystem: Environmental > Aquatic > Freshwater > Lake | place: Lake Michigan... | reverse complement strand
TATAAAATCTACTGCATGCTAAATATAATATTTTTGCAATATTTAGAGTAATCTAAATATTTTTACAAAAAAGAGGAACAGATGTATTATTATTATTAATCATATTTTTACCTTTGCATTTTTCATTTAATTTCAAAGATGTACTGTATTCTTTACGACCTAATGTTGCTGTTAACCCTGTAATCTCGTCATTATTTTTCTCACATATTTCTTTATTAATATCTGTTTCATTTGAACAGTCTAATAAATTATTTTGTTCCTGACATTTTTTAATATCATTCATTTTTTGTTGTATCATATAACATTCATCTGTATTTTGTTGTGCAATTATATCAGTTGTATTTTGTTGTGCAATTATATCAGTTGTATTTTGTTGTGCAATTATATCAGTTGTATTTTGTTGTGCAATCATACCAGTTGTATTTTGTTGTGCAATTATATCAGTTGTATTTTGTTGTGCAATTATATCAGTTGTATTTTGTTGTGCAATTATATCAGTTGTATTTTGTTGTGCAAATATACCAGGTGTATTTTGTTGTGCAATTATATCAGTTGTATTTTGTTGTGCAATTATATCAGTTGTAGTATCTTCAAAAGATTCTTTGAATAATTGTTCATTAACTATATTCATTATTAATATAAAAGCAACAGATACAATTAAAGAGAATTGTATGTCTTTATATCCTCTTACTAATATTAAGAATAAAATAGCTATTCGAAAAATAGGATTTTGGAACAAATCCATCATAAATTGCGGTAATGGTTGTCTTATTTGAGCAGCATACATTAGCATTAAAATAGAAAAAACAGCAAAAAAATATTTATTATCTAAAAAATCCAAGTTCATATTAAATAAATTTAGATTTTTTTTTAAAATAAAAATAAAATTAAAATAATAATTTAAATCTAGAATATTACAATAGTATTATAAACTATGAATTATTGTTCCATAGAAGAAGCTTGGGGGCAGAATGATTATATCACAAATCAGTATAAAAAATACAATTGTAGATATAATGATTCTAATAATCCAATACAGACTTTAGAAAAGCCTTTAAAAAAGACTTTAGAAAATTTTTCGTCAGATGAAAATCATACAGAACATGTAAAAAAAATTAATAATTGTAATGATTTTTTTTTGCATTTAAATTCTTGCAAACATTGTCAAAAAATAATTAAAAATAGATATAGTCCAAAAATTTTAGAAAAGTTTTCTGAAATTTTAGATACTAATAAAGATATTGTTGTTTTAATTTTAGTAGGTGTTTGTATAATGTTATTTTTTAATTTAGTTAATTCTGTAACTAAAAATGAAAAAAACTAAAGTATTTATTATTTATGTTTATCATTAGAATCATCTTTTGGAAACCATTTAATTAAAAGAATATTTGGTTCAAAAAATTCTGTTTCAAACCCATTATTGTTAATTTTGATTTCAATATAATCTTTACACTCTTGTAATGAATACATTGGTAATCCAATAATGAATGATGGGATTAAATACCAACAATAATAATTATTACCAGCACTTGCTAAAACTATTTTTTTTTCTATTATTAAAAAAATTTTATTAAAAGTTATTTTCTTTCTTTCTTCACGAACTTGCTGTTCTTTAATTAAATTATTCGCTTTAACCATTAAAATAATCTAGAAAAAAATAATGCTGAACGAAAGTAAAAATATTTCTTTAGATTTTATGTCTAAAAATACTTTATATAATTTAACAGAAAAATCTATAGAACCATCTGAAAAAACTTTAGATTTAACAGAAAAATCTATAGAACCATCTGAAAAAACTTTAGATTTAACAGAAAAAACTTTAGATTTAACAGAAAAAACTTTAGATTTAACAGAAAAAACTTTAGATTTAACAGAAAAAACTTTAGATTTAACAGAAAAAACTTTAGATTTAACAGAAAAATCTATAGAACCATCTGAAAAAACTTTAGATTTAATAGAAAAATCTTTAACACCATTGGAAAATACATTAGATAATTTAACAGAAAAATCTATAGAACCATCTGAAAAAACTTTAGATTTAACAGAAAAATCTTTAACACCATCGGAAAATACATTAGATAATTTAACAGAAAAATCTATAGAACCATCTGAGAAAACTTTAGATTTAACAGAAAAATCTATAGAACCATCGGAAAATACATTAGATAATTTAACAGAAAAATCTATAGAACCATCTGAAAAAACATTAGATAATTTAACAGAAAAATCTTTAGAACCATTAAATGATGATATTACGTGTTTATGTCTTAGTGGTGGTGGTGTTAGAGGTTTATGTTTTATAGGCGTTTTAGAAAAATTAATTGAACATAATAAAATAGAATTAAATAAAATAGATATGTACGTTGGTGCTTCTATAGGAAGTATAATAACTTTTTTTTTAATTTTAGGAGTTAGTATTGAAGAAATAAAAGAATTTATAATAACTTTTAATTTTTTTAAATTAAATGAAGAAATAGATTGTATAAATTTAATAGAAAAATTTGGTATTAATAATGGTGAAAAAGTTAAGTTATTATTTAGTAAATTTTTAGAATTAAAATTAAATGTGAAAGATATTACATTTAAAGAATTATTTAATAAAATACAAAAAAAAATATTAATTGTTGGAACAAATTTAACTAAATGTCAAGAAGAATTATTTAGTGTTGATACATCTCCTGATATGTCTGTAATTACTGCTCTTCGAATATCTATATCTATTCCTATTATTTTTACACCAGTTATATATAATAATTCAGTATATGTAGATGGTGGATTAGTCAATAATTTTCCTATAAATTATTGTCCAAAAGATAAAACATTTGGTATTTATACTAATAATTGTAATAGTTTTGAAATAAATTCAATACAATCTATATTAACAGCATGTACAAATGTTATTGCAAATATAATTAGTCAAAAAAATTTAAATTATAAATATAAAAATATTATTAAAATAGTATACACTGATCAATTATTATCAATTCTTGATGCTACACAAGAAAAAAAAAAATATATGTTTGAAATCGGATATAAAACTGCTTGTGAATTTTTAAATCAAGATATTTAAAATTAGATAATTTTATTTAGCATTAGACCAATCATCAAATTTTTTAGAAGAAAAATCACTTGGTTTTCTTATATTATATAAATTTGATTGGCTTTTATATTCTTCCATTCTTTCTTTTAAAGATTTCTCTGATACATTAGAATTTATTTTTTGAATTTTAAATGCCATGTCTAAACTAGTATAATTTCCTGTTGATACAGTATCTTCTGCATATAGTTTTGAATAATCATTAATACTTACTAAAGCATCTGTTGTTTGATAAGTTCCTAAACTAGAATTTGAATTTACCTGAATAATATTACTATCAAAAGAACCTGTTTCTTTTTTTGATTCAAATTTTTGATTAAAATCATGTCTATTTGATATTTTTTCTTGAGGTATACTTAAATTGGAATCTCTCATTTTTTTTATGTGTTCATATTGACTCATTATATTTTTACCATTTAGATCATCATTAACACCATGTTTTTTATTTAATTCATCTATTTTTGTTTTAAATGTTTTAGTAGCATCTTCTTTTACTGGGAAGAATTTTTCTACATCTTTGATAGTTGATTCAAAATTATTTTTTAAATCAACGTGTAATGTTTTTTTATTATTTTCATCTAAATAATTATCGTAATCTTTTCTTAAATTTGAATTACTTAATACTTGATTAGCAATTATAATATGATTAAATATATCTTCATTTGAATCTGGATTTTTATCAGGATGTAATTCAATAACCAGTTTTTTAAAACTTTTTTTAATCCTACTTCCTGTAGCTTCTTTTGTTAATCCTAAGACTTCATATAAATTAAATTTTAGTTCGTTATAATTAATGGTTACTAATGGTTTAGACATTATTATATTAAATATTAAAAATTTTTATTAAACTCAATTTTAAAGAACATTATCTTTACACATTTAAAATATTAATTTAAGAATCCTAATAAATGAGTGTGTTTGGATTTAATAATAGATATGGTAATAAAATATTAAATAATAAAAAAAAATATATTACTATTTTTGATAGTAAAATACCAACATATGGTAAAATAATTAAACTTCTTGATTATGGAAGTGTATTACATAAAAAATATATATTAGGTAATAGTTATTTATTCGGAATCAAAGAATCAAAAATTTTATCTGATAATAAAACTAAAGAAATCAGAAGAATATTAGATATTGTATTTGAATTATCATTTTATTCTAATATTTCTATAAATTTTTGGGAAAAATATAATTATAATAAAGATTTACAAAACTTTATTAATTCAAATGATTTAATTCTTGTAAATAATTTAGTAAAAAATAATGATGATAAATATAATTTATTTATGTTATTATACCCAGAAAAAGCTCAAAAAAGATTATTAAAATCTCAATTTAAAAAAACTATTAATAATAAAATACGATTACCTATTGAAGATATAATATTTTTATTAAATGTAACACATATTAAATCATATAAAGATATTAAAAAAATTATATTATATTTTATAAATAAATAACACTAGATGAACATTCTTTAAAAATAATACTATTTTTATATATTTCTATTGTATATCTAAATAAAAAATTTAATATTAAATAATTAAACATGAATAATAAATTAATTTATTTTTAATAATAAAAGATACTTGTATAATAATGGGTAAAATATCATATAAAAATAAAGTAAAAGGATGTTTATATATCTCTTCTTTTTTAGAAACTTTTGGATTTTTTAATAGGAAATGGGAATTTAATTACGGAAGTGCAATAAATACTATTAATGATGGTGTCATTATGAATTATTTATTTATTCAGGATTTTATGTCTATAGGCGGGATTGATTTAATAGATATTACTAAACTTAATTCATCGGATGATACAATTTTAATGTTAGCTACATGCGAAGCTGTAAATAACGGAGGTGGTGTTGATAATTATATTAAATCATATTTAAAATATTATGATGAACTAAAGAAAGAAAAAAGACAATCAGGTAATGCCACATTATCTTCATTAGAAAAAATTAGATTAACAAAATCAATTAAAAGTATTCAATATTCAACTAGTCATGGTGGAAATGGATGTGCTATACGAACTGCACCAATAGGTCTGAAATATTGGAATGATTATAATAAAGTTTGCGAAGAAGCTTTAATTGCGTCATTAGTCACACATAATAATCCAATTGGTTATTTAGGTGGTATTGTATCGGCATTATTTACTGCATATGCTGTTAATAATATAAATCCATTTGAATGGTCTAAAAACTTAATTAAATTATATAAAGAAAGTTATTTTACTAAATTAGTTTCTAAATATTTGGAACAAAATGTTGAAAAAGAAATTAATGAATATTTTATTTACTGGGATAAATATAATGAATTAAGATTATCTAAAATGAAATTTAGATACATATCTATTTTTATTAATCCTATTGAGAAAATTAAAGATTTACTAAATTATACTCCTATAAAATATCAATCTAAAATGAAAGGATTTGATCAAATAGGTGGTTCTGGTTTAGAAGCTGTTATTTTAGCTTATGATAATTTATTATTATCTGCTAAACCAGATAATAAATCTAATATACAAGTTGATATTATTAATCCCGAATTTGATTGGTATACTTTATTTTTTAATAATGTATTTTTCTTTGGTGATAATGATTCAATAGGAGCTATATCAGGAGCTTGGTATGGAGCTTATTTAGGAATAGATAAATTCCCATTAGATAAAATTAAAGATTTAGAATTTTATAAGGAATTAGAAAAAAATATTGTATTATTTATAAATTTTTAATAGTTTCAATTATTGCTTCTGTATTTCTTGGGCCATTATAGTTAATCTTTTTATCATTTTTTTCTATAATTATAGTAGGAAATCCTGGTACATTATAATCACTACACATTTGCTTATTATCACTATTATCGCATTTGATATCATATGCATGTATATTTAATAAATTATCTGAATTGTTTACTTCTTTTTGAAATTTATCCCATTCTGGTTGAAAACGAACAGAATAACCACACCAAGATGTATTAAAGTTATAAACTTTAATTAAATTAGACTTGTCATTTTTTAAATTTACGAACTCTTCTTTACATTTAAAAAATATATAAAACATAACTAATAAACATATTAATATAACCCAGGTTTTTTTTGATAATCCATAAAAATTAGTTTCTAAATTAAACATTAATATAATTTAGAAAAAAAATATTTAGTTTTTTAAAAATTTTCTATTATAATATATATACATGAGTAAATTTTATAATAAATATAAAGAATTAGAAGGAGGTGCTAGTCGGAGTGAAAATATGGCAGTGAATAGGAGTCTAGAAAAAATACGCGACTTAGTTAAGAAGTATAACGAAAACCCAAACAATCCAAGTGTATACAGAAAATTAACGAGTGAGATAAATAACTACGAACAACTGAACGATAACATCTTTGTAAAAAATCGAGCTGATACAGATGCTTTACAAGAACTTACTCCTGTTGTTCTAGGAGAAAGATATGGATATAATCTACCAGTTCTAACTAATCTAGTTAGAACATTACCTGGGTCACCTGGTACCCCACTTAATGCAGCAGAACAAAACGTTTTAAATGGATTAATTAAAAAAATGTCTATTGAAGTAATAAAACACCTAAATGTAACAATATTTTCTACTATCAAAGATGCTAGAATCCAATCTCTAGTAAAAGAAATAACAACAATAGCAGTAGTTAGGGTGTTACAATTGCAAACATTTGAATTTATAACACATGCCAGAAACGTATCCGCATCATTAAAGCATGATGTTACAAAAGAAGGAGAACCTATTGCAATAGCTACAGGAACACTAGTAGCTAATTCATTATTACAAGAGTTGTCAAAATTTGACCAGAACATAATATTTTCAATACAAACACCCGTAATTAATGCAGTAAAAAATATGCATATGCCCTCTAAGCACAATGATATTCGTACAATAACAGGAATGATGCTTCCTATTCTACAAACTAGATATATTGACCCATATGAAAGAAATAATAAGAGTTTAATTTCTTCGGTCTCGGTATCTATAATAACAGAAGTATTAATTCTAATAAATCAATTTATACTTATCAAGACGTCAGCTAACGTAACTTTAGGTATAAATATGTTAAGAGAATTTATTACAGCAACCAGTGGTGTTTCACCTCTTGCACAGGACAATGCAATAGCTGTTATTACAGGAAATCCTGGTATGCTTAATATATGGAACAATCCACCTTCAGGTATATCTTTAATGAATATACTTATAAATATAAGAACTTTCATACCATCATATATTTTCAATCAACTAGATAATGTATATAAACAAGCACTAACACCACAACCAAACTCAGATATGCCAAGTAAACCTACAATAACTATTAATGATATTAAATCAAACGGAATGACTATATCATGGACGGTATTAACAGGTACGCCTTTTACACATTATACTATCTATGTGTCAGCAGATAAAACAAAACCATGGAATAAATTGACTGTCCTACCAACTGAATCTGAAATTAAACTAACAAGCTTAATTAAATCTACTAAATATCATATAAAAGTATCTGCAACTAATAGTCTAGGTGAAGGTGACAAGTCTGATGAAGTGTCTGGAACCACTTTAGATAATGATACAAATAACACACCACCTGAATCTGATTCCTCTAATGAAAATTATATGGAAATGTTTGTAAACAGTATAGGAGATATTATGAAAAATATTAAACAACCTGAGATATTTACTAGATTACTTGAAGATATGTTTACTAACATGAAAGATTGGCCACAATTTAGATTAGAAAAAAATCAGAATTTCATGTCACATTCCCTATTATGTGGTGAAAAAGTTTCTGGTGCAAAATGCATAGGATTATTATACAAATGTTTATCTGGTGATAAAGCAGGTTGTATTGACGAATGGAATTCATTAGATTTTTCTAATGGAGTTGTTTTTGATGATGCTGATTCTGGTGAGGTAGTTAAATTAGCTAGGACTTTAGGACTTGACAAAAAATCTGTTGATGATGTAGTTAAAGATTTAGAAGACAACCCAAAAAATAATAAAGTAGCAGCAACTGTTAAAATTGTATTCAAAGGTATTAAAAATATGGTTAGTCCTGAAAGTAGAACTATAACTCCTGAACAACAAAAAATACAAGATGTACCATTACGTAATACTTCGTCTTTTAAAACTCGTCCAGTTAGTTATATAGGCGGATCATCTAATATGTATGGTGGTGCAGATACTGGTTCTTATTCTAACTTTATTAGAAGTATTGATGCTTTGAAAAATAATCATTCTATGGTTGGTGGAATTGGTATTAATAATACTGCACTTGTGACTAGAGGTGCAGTTACTGAATTTGTAAGTCTATTAAAAAATATGGGTAAACAGATTGACGAAGATGATTTGAAAACTATTAATGAAGAAATTTTTAGTTTGGAGAGAACAGAGAAAAGAATTATTAAACTTAATACATATATTACTGTACTAAATAAAGCTATTAAAGCTTCTAATTTAGATTTATCATCTGAAACAGGAAATATTACATTAAATCTAATTGAAGAGCTTGCCAAAAAACAAGAAAAATCAGTATTATCAATGAATAATAAATTTACATCAATCAGTGAGTTCTTATCAACTTTTGCAGAAATTATGAACGACTATAAACAAAACAAAAAGAAATAAGTTAAACTTTTTATATTAGATATGTTTATTATAACCATCATCAATTTAATTTAATAAAAGTATATAAATAATAATACAGCAGATTTCATAAAAATGTTAAAAAATTTATTTTAGTTTCCTTTAAATAATAGTTTTACTTTATCTGTGCATTTTAAAAATGCTTAACAATTTTTATGAAATCTGTTGTATTTATATTACCATATAATTTCAAAAGAAATACATTAGAAAATATAAAAATAAATTAAAAATTGAATACACTTATAATAAACATGTTTAATAATTGTTAATTATAAACATATATTATTATTAAATTTTTTAAATCATAATATAAAGATATGTATCTTAACTAATAATAATGGGCTTAGGATTATTATTATTAGTTTCAGTAGGAAAAGAAAATATTTATTTATCTTCTGAACCCGAAATAACCTTTTTTAAATTAGCATATAAAAGACATACAAATTTTTCTATTGAAACAGTTGCACAGTATTTTAAATCAACACCAGATTTTGGTAGACGAGTAACAATAAATTTATCTAAAACATCTGATTTATTAGGCAAAATTATTCTTTATATAGAATTACCGGATATTATTAAAGAAAATCATTCTACTTTACCTACAGGAATTAAAAAATTTGCTTGGGTAAAAAAAATAGGATTAGCATTATTAAATTATATTGATTTAGAAATAGGTGGTATTTTAATTGATAGACAATTTGGTGATTATCTTAATATTTGGAGCGAATTAACAGCTAATTTAGGATTAAAAAAAGGGGGTAATAAACTAGTAGGAAATATAGATCTTCTTACAGATTATACAAATGGTAAAAATTCTTATAAATTATATATACCTTTAAATTTTTGGTTTTGTCAAGATTCAGGATTAGCATTACCAATTATTGCAATGATTCATAATGATATTAAAATTCATGTTCAATTTAATGATTTTAATAAATGTTATCTTCAAAGTCCTACACATTATGTTAAAACTATTGAACCATATACATTATTTAAAAAAGGTGAATTAATAAGACAAACGATTGGTACACAAACCATTATTGGAAGATTTGTTCATTTTGATGAAACAAAGGGATTATTATATTATGATAAAATTAAAGATGATTTTATTGTTCCTTCAAAAAACAATGATATTAATTATGTAATTATAGGCGATGAAACAAAATTTCAACAAAATATTATATCTTCTGAAATAATTGTTAAAGACGAAGATTATTTCCGTTTTAATGTTCCTTCTATACAAAATTCTTATTTGTTAGTAAATTACATATATTTAGATAATACAGAAAGATTTCTTTTTATTAATAATGAACACGAATATTTAGTTCCTATTATACAAAATATACAAGAACAAACATTTTACTCTACAAATATTTCTTATAAAATACCATATTTTAATCCAATAAAAATAATTTTTTGGAGAACACAATTATTATCAAATTATAATTCAAATGATTTATTTAATTATACATTAGAACCTATAGAATCAATATCAAATAGAATAATAGAAAAGGAATATCTAGTAATTAATTCTACTAATAGAATGGAATTAAGTAAACCAGAATATTATACTCATGTACAAGTATATCAAAATAATTTTGTTTCTCCTCAAGAAGGTATTCATATGTTTTCTTTTGCAATTAATCCAAAAGATTATCAACCATCAGGAACAATGAATTTTAGTAAAATTGACGATGCTTATATTCAAATTAATTCAAATAAATTAATTAATTATCAGAACCCAATACTTGTGCGTTCATACGGTATTCAATTAAATTTATTTAGAGTTATAAATGGATTAGGAGGCTTGGGATATTATGCATAAGATATTATGTGTTTTTAAATATTATTATTATAATTATATTTAATTAATTAGTCCATGCAAGAGCAGATAATCCGCTCATAATTCTTAATAAATTATATTCTTTTACAATAGTTTTTAAAATAACAGGTTTATCAGATACTTGAATATTATTTTCAGATTTTAATACAATATCTTCTAATAAAGAAAAATTTAAATGTCCAGATGGTTGTTCTTCTAATGGATTCAATGCAAATGAATATACATAATAACCCATGTCAACAGAATTTAAATATTTTTGATATGGAATTATCTTATTAAAATATGTAGAATCAATTTCTCTAAATAAATCGGAACCATTCGATTTTATTACCATTGAATCAATAACTGAAATAGGTGTTTTAATTTCTTTATATTTATATATTTTTGTATAATATAATTCTAAATTAGATTTCTTCTTTCTTAATAGATTTAATAAAGAATCTGATTTAAAATTTTTTTGATATTTTTCATCTAAATATATTGTCATTTCAATGTCATATTTTATCAAAATATATGATTTACTAAAAGATATAAATCTAGCTGAATTTTTTAATATATTTTCTCTTATTGATGTTCTTATTATATCAAAATCTTGTGAATTATTATTTGATATATCAGTTGTATAAATACAAGTTTTGATAAATTCATTATATAATGCTCTTTTATTTTTATATTCTTTCTGCCAATCATCAATAATAATTTTTGTATTATAAAAGCAAGTATCAGAACTATCTAAAATTTCTGTTTTGTAATAAATGTCTTTGACTGGATTTTTAAAAATCATTTTAATTGTGGTGCTTTTATTATCTATTAAATTATCAGGATACTGAACAAATCTTTCTATCAAATATTCATGTTTATTATTACCAAACATTTCTCTTTCGAATGTATCTAAAATAATACCATCGATATTAACTTGAATATTAATAGTTGGTTCTGATAGAATAATATAATTAGAAGCTAATATTTTATTTAAATTATTTAGTTTAAATTTAAGAGAAACATCAGTATATGGTAAAGAAACTAATGGTAAATACATATTAGGTTGATTATTAAACCAAAATTCCAAGGGGACTACTAATCTCATTTTATCTTCATATTCATACATATTTGTGACTTTATCTATTTGTTTCTTTTTTTGTAAATTTTTTAAAAACTGATATTGAATTTCCATTGTTGTTTTATCTAATCTTTCTATCACTTGATCACCAATACAAAAATCGATATTTTCAAAAATATTTCTATAAATATCTGAATTTAATTTAATTTTTTCTGCATGTTTTGTTTCTATATAACTTATTTTTTCTTCAAGATTAAATACTAATTCTGGCGACGGTTCTAATGTTTGATTTTGATATATTTTTTCTAATTTAAAATTACCATATCTTCCTATAATTGAATATTTGTTTTTATCCGTGCTTTTAAAAGTAAAATCATCTGTATTAAATATATTATTTTGTTGAATTAATAATTTATATTTATTTAATCCAGTTGATTTATAAATTTCATAAGGAATATATGTATTTTGTATTATTACTGCACTAATATCTGTGAAAGTTATAGATGTATCTACTATTGTTAAAGTATATATATTTTTTATCAATTCATTTGTTACTATACATAATGGATTACTGTATAATATTGTACCTTTTAACATGTTAGAATTATTAATTAAAACTTCATTAGTATTTAATATATCATTTATAGTAGTATTAATTATTTTATAAACAAACTGACCTATTTCATTACCACTATTATTAATAGCTTGTAAATAACCATTAACATTTAAATCAAAATTATCAAATAATTCAATATTATAAATTTGATTAATTTTAGGTTTTATTATATCTTTTTCAATAATTACTTGTTTGAAATTTATTTTACCAGAAAGTGAATCATGTATCCACGTGATTATTAATGTATTTTGATTTATTGATATATTTGAAATATCTATATATATATTATTTACAATATAATAATAATCTGAATCTATAACTAAATTTTTTGGTATTTCGAAAGTTAATATTTTTTTTAAAGAATCATATGTATAATTAGAAATATCATATGAATTAATTACCCCACCAAATACATGATTATGAATATCGTCATCTGTTAAAAATTTATTAGTTATAAATTTAATACTATCAACATCTTGAATTACATCAATAGATAAATTGTATGTGTTTTTAGATATATCTTTAATAAAATCATCTATAAATTGTGAATTTTTTATTTTTCCTAAAATGTTATCAAATTTATTATAACTAATATCATATAAAATAAAACAACTAGAAATATCTTTAAAAGGTACAATATCATTAAATCCATACAAATACATATTTTCTTTATCTATTTTTTCAATTGGAATTGGTGGATATTCGCCTATTCTTGCATAATGTACTATATTATTAATTTTATATGTTTCATCTAATGATGATTCTACTAAAATATCCACTATACTATCTGTAATAAATTTCATGTCAATAACTTTAATTTCATTATTTATTAAAAAATTTTTTGGTACATTTTTAAAATTAATATAATCAGCATATGTAATTAATGGTTCGGATAAAAATAATCGATATACTTTTGTTTTATTAAATACATAATCATCTGGTGATTTTATTGTAATAACTATTTTAGGATTAATAAATTCATTTATAATACCATCAATTGTTATAGTATTACCATCTATTTTTTCTATTTTATGAAAATTAGAATTATCATTATAATAAGATATATATTTTGTTGATAAAATATCTATAGAAATATTTAATTTTATTAATGTAATTATTGTTTTATTATTTAATATACTGTACTCATACACACCAACTGGTGTTTCAGCTTGAATATATGATGTAAATGATTCTAAAATAGTTGGTAATATCAGATAATCGTCATATGTTCCAAATTCACTCTTTTTGTATTTAATTGATGTAAAATCTTTAAAATTAATAGAAGGAATATCAACTTTATATAAATACCCTAAAAATTCAGATGAAACATCATAAGTTTTAAATGATGAAATAACATAATTTGAATTTATATCAAAGTTTTCATTAAAATGAAAATTAATTTGATTATTATATACTATAGGATTTTCTATAGTTATAGGTTCATTTAATGTATTTGTTCCACTTAAAAAATCTATTTTATATACGGTATAAGCCTTATATTTTTCATCAAATAATATTATTTTATATGGATACAACCCAGTAATTGTATCAATAGAATAATTAGTATCATATGGTATATTTATTAAATTCATTATTTGATAAGTATCAATAGGATATTCATATATAATTTTTCCTATATCATTTGTTTTATTATACATTATTATATTATTTTTAACATCGATACCACTTATTGAAAAATCATCTACTGCTAAAGATGTTTGTAATTTATCTAAATTACTATTAAAGTTGTTTAATGTACCATATAACTCATTTTTAAGAACATTCAATAGTAAATCACTAAAATTTTTTGTTTCGTAATAAAAATTTTTTAGTGTTAATTTAAAATTATTTAATTCATTTGATATTTTTACTAATTCGTTTAATACATCTAATATTTTAACACCATATAAATCATTACCTCTTTTATTATTTATAAAATTAAATATTTCTGTTTTTATCAAATTTATATCTCTTGACACATGTATATTTAAAGATAGTGCAAAATTATATGAAATATCAAATTGATTATTAATAATTATATCATCTAATATTTCATTATTTAATTTTAAATGTATACCATCAAATACTATTTCTGAACTAATATCAATAGCAAAATTATTAATATAAGTTATTGGATCTTGCCAAAAATCAGAATACTTAAAAAATATATTTAAATGGTTGTATAATTCTTTTTGATAATATATTATTTTTTCATATTTAACTGTAGTAAATATATGAGATGATAATGATTTAGTTAAATCTAAAATTTCGTTATTAGTAAAATAGTTTCCATTTTCATTATAACTAAAAGTTTTATTAAAAGTTAATGGTCCATTAATTAGATATTGATTTTTTTCAGTTTCAGGATTAGTCAGAATAGACCATGTATTCCAAGTTTTTATTTTATTAAATAATATTGTATTATAAAAATCTGTTTCAAAAATAATTTCTTCTAATACATTTTCAATATCATTCTGTATAGTAGTATCATCAAAAATATTAGTATTGATATTATTAATATAAAATATAGTTTTATCTAAAACTTCATCATTAGTTGTAATAACACGATAGTTATTATATTTATCAATATATGTTGATTGTATCAAAAGATTTAAATCACCAATTGAAAAATTATTGCTTATATCAACATTATTATACATATCTTTAATATAAGTTAAATTATTATCAAAATTATAAAAATAATAATTAATAACAGATTTATATGTTAAATTTATTGGTAATTTAATTGATTCTAATCCAAATTTCTTTTTAAAAATATCATTTTCAGATATTATGTATGAATACTTATTTTTTTTTAATTCTGTTATATAATTTATTTCTTTAGTATATAAATATTCAAATTCATTAGGATAATATTTTGTTTTTAAATAATATACAGAACCAATTAATTCTATATTACATAAAGTTTTTTTATCAATATAAATTTCATATGTATTGATATAATTTGATAAGTCTCCTATATTAACTTGAACTTGAAAACCACCTTGAATAGTTTCAACTAATCCATTAACATTAATTTCAAATTTTTTCCATATTTCTATTTTATTTGATGGTTTTTTATTTATTAGTTTTTGTTTATATATCACCATGTCTAAATACTCAAATGTATTATTTACATTTATTTTAATTGGATAAATTTTATTTAAATAAAAATTAGAATTATAGTTTTCAAATGTTGTAAATAGTTTTAATTTATTTGGAAATTCAATTTGACATAAATGTGATACATATTGTTGATTTACTGTTTTTTCTAATAATATATGATAACTTTTATTTAAATTTAAAAAATTTTTAGTATCATCATTTATCCAAAAAGAATTATCTTCAAAAATTACACAATTTAATTTAGGTAAATAATTACTTGAAGTATCATAATTTACTATTTTACCAGAACTTATATCATAATAGTGATATACACCCAAATTTAGTTCTGGTTTTAAATAATTTACTTTATCCAATAAATAATTTGAATAAATGTTTTGAGAATTTCTTTTACCAAAATAAATTTTAACTTTAGTTGCAATAGGAAAATTTTCTTCATTTTCATTAACGTTAAATCCATTAGAAACTGTAAAATTAGTTCCATTTATGTTTTTAATAAATTTAATAATATTATTAACTAAAATTGGTTGTTCAAAGAAAAAATCATACCCAGATAAATTTTCTGTTATAGTAACAATAGAACCATTAAAAGTACCATTAATATATGAATTTTTTTTATTCTCAAAATAATATTGTCGTTTAGATAATTTTAATACACGTGTGTATAAAGCAGTATTCATTAATTTATTTGTAGATTTAATAAAGTTATTTTCATATTCAAAGTAATAGTCAATATTTTTTTGATAATAATTAGTTAAAACTCCAGAACTATCAAAAATTAAATTTTCCATGAAACATGGTTGAAATGGACTATAAAATTGATAATAATTATTTAATGAAATATTTGTTATACTAGTTGTTAAATAAATAATATCATTTAATATAAAATTAATTTTATATAAAGTTGAATTATATACAATATAATCATTATTATTTAAAAGATAATTAAATGGATTATACAAGTTACCATCTTTATAATATAACAATATATTATTACCTTCTTTAATACAAAAAGAACCTACATTATTATTCATTATTAAATTTTCAGAACTATCAATATTAAATTTAAATCCTGAAACATCACCATACGTAAAACTAACTATAGGTTCGTATTTTGGAATATTTGGTTCATAATTTTTACTATATAAAAGATAATAACCATTACAGTATAATTTAATATTATTATATTGTCTAATTAATTCAATTTCATAAATATTTTTAAAAGAATTCAATCCAATAACTCTAAAAATATTATCATGAATCATTATAATATCATCTGCAAATAAACTATTTTTTTGTGTTGACAAGTAATAATAATTTGTTAATGCTTTCCAAATATGGATTTCATTTTTTGTTAAAATTAAATTACGTTTAAATCCATAAACATTATATATATTATTGTCTATTTCATCATCTACTATTAATTTATTAATTGTTTCATCAGATGCTAAAACATTACAATATTTATAATTTGAACTAGCATCTATTAAAATTATATATTTACAATTAGTATAATTAGGAACTATTAATTGATTTCCATTAATATTAGTCTCGTTAATAATACCCAAATCTTCTAATTTACAATAAATTATTTCCGATGAATTATGATTATATTCTAATTTTTGTAATGAATATTTGTCAATTATATTTGTATTATAATATATTTGTTTTCTTGTTCTATTTTCAAAATAGTTCATAAAATATAAATTATTATTACTTAAATCCACAATATTATTATTATTATTTTCTAAAGTATATTGATCCAAATTTACTATTAAATTGTCGTTAGTGTTTATAATTATAGGGTCTGAAATATTTTTTAGTAAATCTAATGAATTATCATAATTAATAATACTATCATCTAATGATAATGTCCATACGTAAGTATAATTATTAGACGCGTCAATTAATTTATATTTTTGTATTCCTTCACAATCAGTTAAAGTAAAATTATTTTGAGTAATTTTAAAATTACTATCTGAACTAAATAAACCCGAAATATTAATAGTACCGTTTATTTTATTATTAGATAAATCACTTTTCTTGTAAAATAAAAAGTTATTGTAATCTATTGACCCAATAGTTAAATTAACTTTAATTATATTTGTATTTGATGTAAAATTAATGGGTCTTATAAATTTATTATTATTAATAGAAAAATTAAGATATAAATCTAATTCATTATCTACAGGACTACCTTGTTTATTTTTATAATCATACCCATATTTAGATATTAATTTACACGAATCACTATAAATTTGTATTCCAGAAATATCTGTACTTGGAAGAATTTTTTCTGAAGATATATTATCAATAATAGATATATATTGTGAATGACGTTTTCTAAAATTTGAATCATCTAATAAATAAACTTTTTTTTTTGTTGTATTTTTAATTAAATAATCAGTTAATGAATATGAAGATGATAAAACTTTTATATAGTACACATAATTATCAATATAATAGTAACTATAATTAGGTAATTGTATATTTGATAAATTTAAAAACCCATTTGATATATCTGCAATAGCATTAGTATCAATTAATTTTAAAAATTTATTTGGATATAATGATAAATCATAATTTCCAGATATATCCAAAGTTCTTAATTTTGAACCTTGAATTATATTATTATCTAATTTAAACCAATAATCATTATTAAAGTTTTCAATTATAAAATTCTTATTATCATGATTATAAGAAATTTGATTATTAACTATATTAAAAGGAGGTAATAATTGATTTTTAGAACAATCATACAATTCTACTTTTATTGATGTTTCAACAGAATAATATGTATCAATACCATTTTGAATACAATCAATTAAATTATATTTTTTATCTATTTTATTATTTTGTGTTCCTGATACTTTTATATTTGATTTAAATCCATTTAATATTTTTATGTTATTTATATCTATTGTTTTATCTGAGATAAATGTAGTCATGTTTCCACCACTTGAATCTCCAATAATTGCCCATTGTGTTAAAATTAATTCTTTATCACCAACTAATATATAATTAGTATTCTTAAATAAATTATAATAATTTCCAGATATTAAAATTCCTTTATTTGTTGTTATAGCATCAGTATATTCTGGTATTTCTACATTATAAACATATTTAGTTGATATAGGTGTAAATTCCGATAATGACGACGATAATGTTATTTGATAACTATTACAATATGTTTTTAAATTATTCATGTTAACATTTGATAAATCAATAATTTTTAAATCATCTGTAAGCACATATTGGATGTTAGAAATATCATTATTAAAATTAAAATTACCATTTTTAAATACAATAGAACCTAAATAATTAAATTTATCTACTGTATATGCATCAGTATCTAATCTAAATTTTTCAGTGAATAATATTTTTTCATTATTAATTTCAAATAAATTTCCACCAGATACATCATTATTTGATGAAATATCAATTAAAATATTATCAAAATAAATTTCAGTAAAATTTGAATAATTATTGGACATGTCGTATAAAGTTTGAATAGTATAATTTTCAGTTTTAATAATATTGTTGTTAATTACATTTTCTAAAATATATTTGTAATTATATTTTTCTTGATATTGATTTTTATTGAATATATTTTGAAAATCCTCATTATATACTATATAATCAATTTGTTTTAACATAGTATTAGATACATTTTTAAGATAATCTGGTAAATCTGTAGAAATTTTATTTGCCGGTGTATATATATCTTTAATCTGTGTTAATATATACCAATCACTTGAAAGTTTAATTGTGTTAATACCTAATCCTATATCTAAACTATTTTGACTAATATTATAATACTTTGGTGCTAATACAGAATATTTATCAAAATCACGATTATTATATTTTGTTAAATTTAAATTGTTTATGATTTTAGACGTATCAATTACTGTTTCTATTGATTTACCTAACTCTTTCAACATTTTAATTGTATCTATGATTAAATCTTTGTATAAATTTGTAGATTTTTCTAATAATTTAATTATATCTCCAAAAAATGTATTATTTAAAAATGTCTCATCAAATTTATTAAGAAGAAGTTTTATTAAATCAGATTTTGATTGATACTTTTGTAAATTTGTAAATTCAAACATAATAGGTATATTTTTTATAACTATCGGTGTAATCTCTACTGTAGAGTATCTATAAAATTGACTAGAATTAATAGGACAAATTTTTTTAATAATATTATTATCAATTTTTATAGTAGCATTTTCAGTCATGTGAATATTATAAAAAATATATAATGGTACATTATTATTAGAAGATACATGAAATATCATTGGTAATTGATATGCATATTGATTAATTGAATATTTAATTTTTGTTGTAGTAGTATAGTTTAATTCATGGTGTAAAATACTAAATAAATTTGGTATAATTTGGTTATCATTATATATAACATATAATGACCATGAATAATTTATATAAGCTGATATATTTCCATAAATATAAAAAACATTATTTAGTAATTTAACGGGAATAAAAATTTCTTTGGTTATTTTTTTATTGTTTAGACTTGTTGCAATTAACCAAAATGTGTCATATTCACTTAAATCATAAGAAGAAATATTTGTTATTGTAAAATTAAGTGTATCTTTTATATTATTTGAAATATCTTGTATAAATTTTAAATTTATATCTATAATATCTAAATTAATTTTGTTTATTTGATGATATTTTAAATCTAATTCTGAAACAAAATAATTATTAGAAAAGTCTACATTTTTTCTTTCAATAAAACCATTATTATATTCAATATTAAGTTGATAAAAATAATTTTTATTACAGCTTATATCACAAAATATTTGTTTATTATTAATATTATTAGTGCTAATAATATTATTACTAATATCATATAGTTTTATTCTAGTGTCGTTAATAGTTGTATTAGTTAAATTAATATTTTTATCATTTGTAATATTAATAATTGGTATTTTTAAAGTATATATAGTTTTAATTTCTAATTGCAATATTCCATTTAAAATTAAATTTTGATTTGTAATAGAAACAATATTATCTTTAATTTCAA
>Ga0209443_1000823_pt1 | contig 20487 bp, 15 predicted proteins | sample LauGreBMM110DCMD_2_FD_187571 | JGI IMG/M metagenome (GOLD analysis project Ga0209443, IMG submission 187571) | Freshwater lake microbial communities from Lake Michigan, USA - Su13.BD.MM110.DCMD (SPAdes) (version 2) | ecosystem: Environmental > Aquatic > Freshwater > Lake | place: Lake Michigan... | reverse complement strand
CAGACAAAATTGCAGATCAAATTAGTGACGCATTAATTGACAATTTTTTAGCATTTGACCCATCGTCAAAAGTAGCTTGTGAAACTTTAGTAACCACCGGGCAAGTAATTTTAGCTGGTGAAGTAAAATCTAATACTTATTTAGATGTTCAATCTATTGCACGTGATGTAATTAGAAAAATTGGTTATACAAAAAGCGAATACATGTTTGAAGCCAATTCTTGTGGTGTTTTATCAGCTATTCATGATCAATCTGATGATATTAATAGAGGTGTTGACAGAGCTGCTGCTACAGATTTTGAATCGAAAGCCAACGCACAAGGTGCTGGTGACCAAGGAATTATGTTTGGTTATGCAACAAACGAAACAGTTGATTTAATGCCATTAGCATTAGATTTAGCGCATAAATTATTACAAGAATTAGCCGAATTGCGTAGAGAAAATTCAGCAATAACTTATTTGCGTCCTGATGCAAAATCTCAAGTTACTTTAGAATACAATGATGACAATATTCCTGTAAGAATTGACTCTATCGTAGTTTCTACACAACATGATGATTTTGATGAGGAAACTTCTATGTTAGCAAAAATCAAAAAAGATATTATTGAAATCTTAATTCCTAGAATTTTAGCTAAATACCCTCAATATGCTCATTTATTTAATGACAAAATTGAATACCACATTAACCCAACTGGAAAATTCGTAATTGGAGGACCTCACGGTGATACTGGTTTAACAGGTAGAAAAATTATTGTGGACACTTATGGTGGAAAAGGTGCTCACGGTGGTGGTGCATTCTCAGGAAAAGACCCAAGTAAAGTAGACAGAAGTGCAGCTTATGCAGCGCGTCATATAGCTAAAAACTTAGTTGCTGCAGGAGTGGCTACCGAAGTTTTGGTTCAAGTTTCTTATGCTATTGGTGTGGCAAAACCATGTAATATTTATGTAAATACGTACGGTACAGCTAAAAACGGTTTATTAGATTCTCAAATTTCTGATAAAGTAGCACAATTATTTGATTTAAGACCTTATGCTATTGAACAAAATTTAAAATTAAGAACGCCAATTTATAGCGAAACTGCTGCTTACGGACATATGGGACGTAAAAATGAAGTCGTAACCAAAACGTTTAAATCTCCAGATGGTGCTGTAAAAACGATAGAAGTGGAATTATTTACATGGGAAAAATTAGACCGTGTTTCAGATATTAAAACTGCTTTTGGAATATAGTGTTTTCTAAAACAAGTATAAAAAAAACCCGATTTTCAAATGAAAATCGGGTTTTTTATTTTTATCTAATATCTTTGTTTAAGATTAAATCGATGTATAGATTTATTTTATCTTTTAATTCTTTTCTGTGCGAAATAAAATCTAAGAAACCGTGTTCTAATAAAAATTCAGAAGTTTGAAATCCTTCTGGTAAATCTTTACCAGTGGTGTCTCTAACTACACGTGGACCAGCAAAGGCAATTAAAGCGCCTGGTTCTGCGATATTTATATCTCCTAGCATCGCGTAAGAAGCAGTTGTTCCTCCTGTTGTAGGATCGGTACATAAAGAAATATAAGGCAATTGCGCTTCTGCTAATTGTGCTAATTTTGAAGAAGTTTTTGCTAACTGCATTAAAGATTGCGCCGCTTCCATCATACGTGCACCACCCGATTTTGAAATCATTACAAATGGCAATTTATGTAGCATCGCATAACTAATTCCTCTAGAGATTTTTTCACCAACTACACCGCCCATCGAACCACCTATAAAAGCAAAATCCATACAACAAATAACGATTTCATTTCCTTTAGATTTTCCTACACCAGTTCTTACGGCGTCTTTCAGTTTGGTTTTTTCGGTAACTTCTTTTAAACGATCGCTATACTTTTTTGTATCTACAAATTTTAATGAATCTACAGACGTTAAATTGGCATCTAATTCTTTGAATTCATTATCGTCAAACAAAATTCTAAAATATTCTGCACTACCAATTCTTACATGATATTCGTCTTCTGGACTCACCCATAAATTTCTTTCTAATTCATCTGAATCAACAATTTTTCCTGTAGGCGATTTGTACCATAAACCTTTTGGTACATCTTTTTTGTCCTCAGTTGCAGTTGTAATTCCTTTTTCTTTTCTTTTAAACCAAGCCATAATTTTAATGTATAATGGACAATTGAAAATTGACAATTCAAATAATTATCAATTATCAATTATCAATTGTTAATTATAATGTATTTACGTTATTTAAATCGGCGAAAGCCTGTTCTAATCTTGTATTGAAAGTAACTTCTCCTTCACGAATCCACTTTCTTGGGTCGTAATGTTTTTTATTTGGACTGTCGCTTCCTTCTGGACTACCAATTTGTGTTTTTAAATAATCGATTTTAGACGTCATGTAATCTCTAATTCCTTCTGTAAAAGCGAATTGTAGATCTGTATCGATGTTCATTTTAATTACTCCATAAGAAATAGCTTCTCTAATTTCTTCAATTGTTGAACCTGAACCTCCATGGAAAACAAAATCAACTGGATTGGCTCCTGTTTTGAATTTATTTTGAACGTATTCTTGAGAATTTTTTAAAATTTTCGGCGTTAACTTAACATTTCCTGGTTTGTAAACTCCATGAACATTTCCGAAAGAAGCTGCAATTGTAAAACGTGGACTAATTTTCATTAATTCTTCATATGCATAGGAAACTTCTTCAGGTTGTGTATATAATTTAGAGCTATCTACATCTGAATTGTCTACTCCGTCTTCTTCTCCACCAGTTATTCCAAGTTCAATTTCTAAAGTCATATCCATTTTACTCATTCTTGCTAAATATTGCTTGCAAAGTTCAATGTTTTCTTCAATTGGTTCTTCTGATAAATCAATCATATGAGAAGAATATAATGGTTTTCCTGTTTCTGCAAAATGTTTTTCAGAAGCATCTAACAAACCATCAATCCATGGTAATAATTTTTTTGCACAGTGGTCTGTATGCAAAATCACAGTTGCACCATAAGCTTCTGCCAAAGTGTGCACATGTTTTGCTCCAGCTATAGAACCTAAAATAGCAGCTTTTTCTCCCGCATTTGACATTCCTTTACCTGCATTAAACTGCCCGCCTCCATTAGAAAACTGAATAATTACTGGCGCATTTAATTTTGCTGCGGTTTCTATAACACCATTGATTGTGCTACTTCCTATAACATTAACAGCGGGTAATGCAAAACCTTTTTCCTTTGCATATTTAAAAATTTCTTGCACTTGATTTCCAGTTGCCACTCCGGGTTTGATATTATGACTCATACTTTTTTATTTGATAATTTATTTATGTTGTTTGAATTTACAAAAGTAACAATTTTATTAATTTTAAAAAGGATAATTGATACCTATATTAAAAACTGTTTTAGAAAGGTTCATATCTTTTAGCCATCTTTGCGAGTATTCTTTAGCTGGATTGTAGGCCTTGAAACCTAAATCGCCACGAATGACAAAAAATCCGAAATCATATCGAAGTCCAAAACCTGTTCCTAAAGCAATCTCTTGGAAAGATTTTTCACCTTTAAATTTTAATTTTTCATCTTCTACATTATCAGAAACATTCCAAATATTTCCGGCATCGGTAAACAAGGCACCGTTTAAACTATTAAAAATATTGAACCGGTATTCTAAATTTAGAGATAGTTTTAAATTGGCTTCGTTAAAATCATTTACACTTAAACTGGCGCCAGGGCCTAATGAATATGCTTGCCAACCTCTATTATCATTACTTCCACCAGCAAAATAACTTCTTGAAAAAGGCACAGAATTTGAATTTCCATAAGGAACAGCCACTCCTCCAAAAAACCTAAATGCTAAGGAGCTTTTCTTGTATAATTGTAAGTGCTTGATGTATTCAAACTCTGTTTTAATATATTGCGCATATTCTACTCCAAAAACAGTTTGATTGTCGTTACTATTTAAAGCTTCCTTTTTTTGTTTGGCAATTGCACTTAAAATGTTTCCTGAACTTTCTATTTTTGCTTTAATATTATAAAACTGAACGTCATTAATACTTCTTTTAGTGCTTAAATTATATGAAAAACTAGACGATAAAATTAAGTTATTTTCAATCAATCTTTTTCTTCTTTCCCCAATGGTATTAATAGTTTTAAAATCTATTTCATTTGCAACACCTATAGCTCCATTCGACACACTATTGATGAAATCTACAGCGCCAGAAAAAGTTAAGTTTCCATTAGCATCTTCAAAACTTGTGTTATTATTATAAGTTTGTGCTAAACTATTTAAAGTGTTGTAGGAGTAATTATACACATTAAAATAGTTGTCAATATTTAAATTTTTAACAAATTGTAAATTAAATAAATCCAATTTAAATTTTTTAGTTTCATCTTTATTTAATCCCCAATCGTAATAAAAACTACCGTAATAATTTTCTTTATCCAAACCTATATTTGTTTGTTTTGATAAACCCAACGTTATTGAAGTACTTGGTAAAGATTCTTTACTAATTAATCTTTTAGTATTAATAGGAAAGAAAATTCTAGGAAAACTTAGCTTCACATCTCCACCGTATTCTAAAATATTGAAAAACGCGTTGGTGCTATTTTTTATGCTGGCATCTTTAGAGGAACCCAAATTGCCTCGCAACGAAAAATCTAAAATTTCGGCACCTTTAAATAAGTTCCTAAATGTAATTCCTGTAAAACCAGAAATTCCGAATAATTGAATGTTAGATTGTGTGAAATCACCTTTAATGTTGAAATTATATTTTTTTAATGGTGTTAAAACAATATTAGCAATTAAACCATTTCCAGTAGCATCTTCTAAATATTGAATTCGAGGATAAGCAAAAACTTTCAAATTAGATAATGCTCTTGTAGTTAATGTTTTGTCCTGTTCGCTAAATAATTTTCCTTCTTCAATAAAAATAGCATTAATAAGTGCTTTTGGTTTGTATTTTAGTTTTCCCGAACTGTAAAAATTAAATTTTTTATACGATAAACTATCAATTCCAATTGCTTTTTCTTTTACTTGTTTGTCTGTAAAAACATTTACTTTGTTAATTTTATATAACTTAAATGGCTCAGTATAGTTAGAATCGGCGGTTTTAACAATTCTATTTCCAATATTAAACGTTATGTTTAGTTTATTTGCTTTGCCAATCGTATCAACATCTGGTTTTTTGATGTAATTTTCTTGAAAATGATACAAACCTCTGTTTCTGAATTCCGTAGCAATTCGTTTTTTCTCGTTGCTAATATTTTCGGCGGTATACGTTTCGCCTATTTTTATTAAAGAATTTCCGGCAATATTTTGATATAACGAATCTACAAAGGGCGTTTCAATGTTTCTAAAAATACTATCAATTATATACGGTTTACCCGTGTTTATTTGATACGTAACTTTTACTTTTTTATTTTTTAAAGAATCGATTTTAGAAGCTACTTTCACATCAAAAAATCCTCTATTAAATTGATAAGAAAGCAATCTTATTTCTGATTTTCTTACTTTTGCTGTGTCTAAAATAGATGGTGCCTCACCAATTTCCTTAAAGAAATCGCTATATCCAGAAACAAAAAACGATTTGCCCAAACGATTTACTTGTTTTTTAGAATACAATTTAATCATTCTATCAAGTCGGTTTGGTTTTTTTAACAACCACGCTTGATAGGAAGAATCTGCATTTTTTTTACTCAAATTGTACAATTGCAAACGCGGTTTAAAACCTAATAATTTACTATTGGGTTTTTGATACAATTGATTTTGCAAATCTTCTGAATTAGTAGACTTACTATTTACAATAATTTCGTTATCTTGGATAAGCAATTCTTTCTTTTGTAGCTTTCTTACTTCAGAACAAGAGTAAAAAAGTATTCCAAAAAGAAAAAATAGTGCTATTTTTGGAGTGAGATTCTTCAACCGCTTAATTTTTATCAAAAATACAATTTTTTATGGTTAGCAAAAACCAAATTAAACTAATTAATAGTTTACAGCAAAAAAAGTACCGTAAGTTACACAATCTTTTCATAGCAGAAGGCAAAAAAGTGATTCAAGAACTTATTGACGCCAATTTTCGTTTGGAAAATTTATTTGTAACCAAAACAAATTTGTTTGACCAAAAACATACTGCAACACTTATTTTAGATAGTGAACTTAAAAAAATATCTGCTTTAACTTCTGCAAATGATTGTTTAGCCGTTTTTAAAATTAAAGAAAATAGTACAAGTACAAGTTCTGGTTTAGAATTAGCTTTAGACACTATAAAAGATCCAGGTAATATGGGTACGATTATTAGATTATGCGATTGGTTTGGCATTTCTAAAATTATTTGCTCTGAAGAAACCGTTGATATGTATAATCCAAAAGTAGTTCAAGCTACAATGGGAAGTTTGGCTAGAGTTCAAGTAGAATATACCAATTTAGCTAATTATTTAAAAACAACTGATTTGGAAATTTTTGGCACATTTATGGAAGGTGAAAACATTTATACAAAAGAATTACCCGCTAGTGGTATACTTGTAATGGGCAATGAAGCCAACGGTATTTCTTCAGAAATTGAAAGTTTAGTTACTCAAAAAATTTCTGTGCCAAGATTTGGAAATTTACAACAAACTGAAAGTTTAAACGTAGCCACAGCCACCGCCATATTTTTATCAGAATTTAAAAGAAATAAATAATCAGACTTTCGACTTTATGACTTTATGACTTTCGACTTAATGAAACGTAAAGTTTACAAAAACAGCTCTTGTTTGCATGGATTTAATGTTTCCTGTCCAAGGAGAATCAGGATCTAAATCCCTTATTAACTCATCACCCGTTCCAAAAACCCCACGAATTGATGGAGAAAATTTAAAGTATTCTAAATATAAATCCATTCCAAAACCTACTTCGTAATTTTGCGTCCAGGTTTTTACTCGGAATCGATTGGCAGAATTGTCGTCTGTAGCTTTTTCATTACTTCCTAAATTTAAAGTAGAAGAAACACCTCCCACCAAAAACGGTCGCACATTACCAGTTCGTAATGCGGAGTATTTTAACAATAATGGGAAATGTAAATTTGCTGCTTTAACTTCTCTTAATCTATCCACTCGATCTTCAATATTTGGGTAAATTAAATTGCGTTGTGTGGCATAAAAACCAGGTTCAAATCGCAAATCAAAAAATTCTCTTAATCTTAAATTTACCACCAAACCTACGTTAAAACCTGTAGCTGGCTTCAATTCAATATCTTTTCCAACAGTTTTATAATTAAAATGATAATTATAATTGCTAAATCCTAAATAATAACCAAAATGAATTTTTTGTTTCTCAAAATTTTCATCATTTATAATTGGATTTTTACCAAAAGTGCCGCCCTGAGCAAACGATTTCAGTGCGAATAACCCTATAAAAATGAAATATCTAACTTGCATGTTTTACTTTTTTGATGCTAAATAAATTGAGGCGACACCCATAGTTTGCGGTTCGTCTTGTACATCTATAAACCCAATTTTTCGTAAAATATTGTTCAATGCTTCTCCAAAAGGGAAATTTTGTGCAGAAGTTGACAAATATTTATAAGCGGCTTTGTCTTTAGAAAACAGTTTTCCAATAGTTGGCATAATAAAATTGGTGTACACATAATAACCCTGTTTAAACGGAAATTTGGTTGGCACAGCCGTTTCTAAAATAATAAAAGTGCCATTTGGTTTCAATACACGAAGTATTTCAGAAAGTCCTTTTTCTAGGTTTTCAAAATTTCTTACTCCGTATGCTACAGTTATCACATCAAAATAATTATCCGTGTAGGGAATTTTTTCTCCATCACCCAAAACCATTTGAATTTTTGAATCTAAGTTTTTGTCTGAAATTTTTTTCTTGCCCATATCAAGCATGCCTTGCGAGATATCCAAACCAATAATTTCAGTTGCGGTAGTTTCTGCAAACAATATAGCCAAATCTCCAGTTCCGGTAGCAATATCTAAAATAGATGTTGGATGAAGCAGTTTTACCATTTGTAAAATCTTCTTTTTCCAAGTGGCATCTGTTCCTAAGGAAATTATTTTGTTTAATCCATCATAATTTCCGGAAATGGTATCAAACATTTGAGCTACTTGCTCTTTCTTACCTTTTTCGGAATCTTGATAGGGTTTTATGCTTTTAGACATGATTGTTTTTTTGAAGTACAAAAGTAATTCAAAATTATGAATTACAATTTACGAATTACGATTTGCTTTGATAAAAGTTTGAAACGTAAAATCAAACGCATGTTTTTCATCTTTTGGATGGTGTTCTTCAAAAACAAGTTCCCATTGATCTGGATTTATTTCTGGGAAAAACGTATCGGCTTCTACAGTAGTATGCACGCGAGTAAGGTCGACTTTATCAGCAATATCTATAGATTGTTTGTAAATTTCGCCGCCGCCAACAATAAAAACTTCTTCGCTTTTTGGAGAAATTGCGATGGCTTCTTCTAAACTTGAAACCACAATGCAACCTTCAGGCGCTTCATAATTACTTTGACGAGTAATGATTACATGTGTTCTGTTTGGTAAGGGTTTCGGAAAACTTTCAAAGGTTTTTCTTCCCATAATTATGTAATGATCGGTAGTTAACGCTTTAAAACGTTTAAAATCATCTGGTAAATGCCAAACCAATTGGTTGTCTTTACCCAAAGCATTGTTTGTAGATGTTGCGGCGATTAGTGTTAGCATAGAAAATTATTTGAAGAACTAAGATTGGAAATTTGATTGAAATTAAATTTAATCCGTTTTTAAACCGAAACCGCACCTTTAATATGCTCGTGCGGGTCGTAGCCTTCCAATGTGAAATCGTTAAAAGTGAAATCGAAAATATTGGTAACAGTTGGGTTCAATTTCATTATTGGTAATTTTCTTGGTTCACGACTCAATTGCAAATTCACTTGTTCTATATGATTGTTGTAAATATGAGCATCCCCAAAAGTGTGGATAAACTCACCCGCTTCTAACCCACAAACTTGCGCTACCATCATAGTAAATAAGGCATACGAAGCAATGTTAAACGGTACGCCTAAGAAAATATCGGCACTACGTTGGTACAACTGACACGATAATTTTCCATCGGATACATAAAACTGAAAAAACGCGTGACAAGGCGGTAAAGCTGCTTTTCCGTTAGCCACATTTTCTGAAAAAGAAACGGTAGTATCTGGTAAAACAGAAGGATTCCAAGCCGAAATTAACATTCTACGGCTATTTGGATTGGTTTTTAAGGTTTCGATTAATTCTGTAATTTGATCGATTTCTTCGGTATTCCAATTTCTCCATTGGTGCCCATACACAGGTCCTAAATTTCCATTTTCATCTGCCCAAGCATCCCAAATTTTTACGCCATTTTCTTGCAAATAGGCAATATTGGTTTCGCCTTTTAAAAACCAAAGTAATTCGTGAATAATTGATTTTAAATGTAACTTTTTAGTAGTTACCATTGGAAAACCTTCACTTAAATCAAAACGCATTTGATAACCAAAAACACTAATGGTTCCAGTTCCAGTTCGGTCGCCTTTTTGAGTTCCGTTTGCTAATACGTGTTTTACTAAATCGTGATATTGTTTCATTTTTATTGGGTGTTGGGTTTAAGGTTTTGGGTAAAGGGTTATGGGTTTGGGATGTTGGGTTTATTTCTTAAATAAGATAAAAAAGATGCTATTCTTTTTTCAAGTATTTGAATGGATTCAATTTGTTTTGAAACTATATTTTCATCTAAATAATTTATATCTGAACACAACATTAATTGGGTTTCTAATTCAAAACAAGAACCTAAGCTAATTTCTAAAAATCTACATAAATCTTTATCTGAACTTTTAGCACATCCTTCAGCTATGTTGGATGGAATAGATATTACAGAACGTTTTATTTGTGAAGTCAATCCAAACTTTTCATCGTCTGGCATTTGCTTCATAATAATATAAGTAGCAGCCACAAGCAATCTACTCTCTTTCCAAATATCTAATTCTCTGAAATTTCTCATTCTTAAATAAAAAATTATCTTTTAAAACCTTTTACCCAAAACCCTTAACCTTTTACCCAATTATTGACTAAATGACTCTACGTCTTTTGGATTGTGTTCGTGCTTAAATAATACAGCAAAAGCAATAGTTATTATTAAAGCATAAACTGCAAATGTAAGCCAGATGTTATGCCAGTCTTTTCGGTTAGCAGTTGTAAAATAAGTATCAATTAAAAACCCACTTCCTAAACTTCCTAAGATAGCTCCGAAACCGTTGGTCATCATCATAAATAATCCTTGTGCAGAAGATCGAATTTTAGAATCGGTTGTGGTTTCCACGAAAAGTGAACCTGAAATATTAAAGAAGTCAAATGCCAATCCGTAGACAATATTCGACATAATAATCATCCATAAACTTCCAATTGGATCGCCATAAGCGAAAAATCCAAAACGCAATACCCAAGCAATTAAACTAAAAAGCATTACTTTTTTAATTCCATATCGTCGTAAGAAAAACGGAATGGCTAAAATAAAAATCGTTTCAGAAATTTGAGAAATAGACAAAACAATATTTGCCGATTTTACTACAAAAGTTTCTGCATATTTGGGTATGTTTTCAAAATCTTTAATATAGGTTTCGCCATACATATTGGTCAATTGTAAAGCGGCTCCTAAAAACATACTAAAGATAAAAAACATAGCCATTTTAGATTCTTTAAACAATTTAAAAGCATCTAAGCCAAAAATTTGAGAGAATGTTTTGTTTTTACTTTCGTCTTTTATTGGTTCAATTTTAGGCAAAGTGAAAGAGAAAATTCCCAATACAATTGCGAAAAAAGACGCCATATAAAACTGGTTGCATTCTACTGGCATATTGGTTATGGAAGCAATAGCTTTCCCTACTCCAATCCCGAAAGAAAATGGCGGATTTACATTACTGAACAAATTGGTACACCACATGGCTACAATAAAACCAATAGTTCCCCAAACTCGAATTGGCGGGTAGTCTTTAATGATATTAAAGTTAAATTTTTTTAAAAGGGCGAAAGAAAGTGAGCTTGACAAAGATAACGTTGGCATATAAAAAATCATACCTACAAGTAACACCCAAAAGAAAGTAGAAGGGCTGTCAATGGCCGGCAAGAAAAGTAAAATTATTCCATATAAAATATGATGGATGCCATATAATTTTTCTAGATTTAAATATTTATCTGCGATAATTCCAGATATGGGCGGCATAATAATGGAACCCAATCCTAAAGTTGAAAATACAATACCAAACTCGGCACCCGACCATTGTTTAAAGCCAAATCCATAACTCGCCAAAGTGGTAAGCCAAGCGCCCCAAACAAATAATTGTAAAAAACTTACAATAGTTAATTTTAATTTTATATTCATTTTGTAGTATTTTGGTTGGTAATTTTATTTTTTATCAATCTCGTCTTTAATTAGTGCGGCTTTTTCGTAATCTTCATTTTGGATAGCTTCTTCTAACATGTCATGTAGTTCTTGAATAGAAAATTTTGAGTATATATTTTCAACTTCTTCAGCATCAAAAACCTCTGGATCAGACAAAATGCCGTCATCATCCATCTCATCAGAATAGGACTCTTTTTTATTTTTATTTAAGAAAATTCCTGCTTTGTCTAATATGTTTTTGTAGGTAAATATAGGAGCATTAAATCGTAAAGCTAAAGCAATTGCATCAGAAGTTCTGGCATCAATTACCTCTTCCGATCCCTCTTTTTCGGAAATAATACTGGAATAAAAAACGCCATCTACTAATTTGTGTATGATGACTTGTTTAATTATAATATCATATTTATCAGCAAATGTTTTAAACAAGTCGTGTGTTAAAGGACGAGGTGGAGTAATTTCTTTTTCTAGTGCAATGGCAATTGATTGGGCTTCAAAAGCACCAATAACAATTGGTAATTGTCTGTCGCCATCTACTTCATTCAAAATTAAAGCATAAGCCCCATTTTGTGTTTGACTATACGATATTCCTTTAATGGTTAATTTAACTAAACTCATTTTGTATTTAAACTTTATTCAAATGTACTATAAAAATATTTTCTATAAAAAAAAGGCTATCTAAATGGGATATTTCTACCGTATTTAGATAGCCTTTTTAGAAGGCACAATATATAAAAAAATTACGCGTTTGCCGCTTTAAAAGCTTTTAATTTTTCAATCAATTTTGGAACTATATCAAATGCATCGCCAACAATACCATAATCAGCTACTTTAAAGAAAGGCGCTTCAGCATCTGTATTGATTACTACTTTTACTTTAGAAGAGTTGATTCCCGCAATATGCTGAATAGCTCCAGAAATTCCGATGGCAATGTATAAATTTGCTGCAACTGGTTTTCCTGTTTGTCCCACGTGTTCGCCGTGAGGACGCCATCCAATATCAGAAACTGGTTTAGAACACGCCGTTGCTGCACCAAGTACAGTGGCTAATTCTTCAATCATTCCCCAATTTTCAGGACCTTTTAATCCACGACCGGCAGAAACTACAGTTTCAGCATCAGCAATGGTTACTTTACCCGTTGTTTTTTCAGAATTGATAACTTTTACACCAAAATCTGCATCAGATAAAGCTGGAGAAAAATCTTCTTCTGTTAATGACGTTGCATTTTCAAACAATCCGAAAGAGTTTTTAGAAATTCCTAAAACTTTTATGTCTGTTGCAATTTCGGATAAATTAAAAGCTTTATTTGAAAAAGCACTTCTTTTTACTTGAAATGGAGCCACACTTAAAGGCACTTCAATTACATTTGAAGCAAATCCTGCATTTAAATTTACAGCTACTAGTGGCGCAATGTGCAAACTATCTGTTGTTGAAGCTAAGATTACTACTTTAGCACCTTCTTTTTCTGCTGCTTGCTTAATTACATCTGCGTAAGCTTTTGCATTAAATGACGTTAATTTATCATTTGTTACTTTTAACACTTTACTAACTCCGTAAGCAGATAAAGTATTATTTTCTGTAGCATTAATGGAAACAGCAGTTACTGTTGTTCCTAACATATCGGCTACTTTTTTGGCATAAGAAGCAATTTCAAAAGCTACTTTTTTGAATTTACCTTCATTTGATTCTGTATATATTAAAACTGACATATTTTTTTAATTATGATTTACGATTTGTGATTTACGATTTGCTAATTATATTACTTTAGCTTCGTTGTGTAATAAACTAATTAATTCGTCTAAATTATCTGCGCTAATTAATTTTACTGCTGATTTTGGTGCAGGTTTTTCAAACTTTATTGAAGAAGTTGCATTGGCATAAGAAGATGGTTCTACAACATTTAGCGCTTTTGTTCTAGCAGTCATTATCCCACGCATATTTGGAATTCTTAAATCTTTTTCTTCTACCAAACCTTTTTTACCTGCAATAATTAAGGGTAAATTTGATTTAGCTGTTTCTTTACCGCCATCAATTTCTCTAATCGTTGTGGCTTCTGTACCAGAAATTTCAATTCCTATACAAGCATTTACAAAATTAAATCCTAATAATCCAGCTAACATTCCAGGCACCATTCCTCCATTATAATCTATTGATTCTGTACCTGCAATAATTAAATCGTAGCCGCCTTGTTTCACCACATTGGCCAATTGTTTGGCTACAAATAAACCATCTTTTGGTTGAATATTCACACGAATTGCTTCATCTGCACCAATCGCAAGAGCTTTTCTTAAAGTGGCTTCAGCATCTACGCCGCCTACATTTACAACAGTTACATGAGCACCATTTTGCTCTTTTAAAACGATTGCTTTGGTTAAACCAAACTCGTCATTTGGATTAATAACATATTGCACGCCATTTGTGTCAAATTCTGTATCGCTATTAACAAAATTAATTTTTGAAGTAGTATCAGGAACATGGCTGATGCAAACTAATATTTTCATTTTTATACTTTTTATATTGATGGTACGAAATTACAAAAAATGTTTTAAAAAAATATTATGCGCGCATATAAAATATTGTTTTTTCACAAAAATTAAATAAATTTTATGAATTGTTGAATTTAAGTAGATAAAAGTAAGAATTTGATAAGATATTAATAAAGAAATCGATTGAGTAAAAATATTGAATAATAATGATAGTAGTCATTAAATTTTATTATTTTTGCCCTTCACTAAGTTTTAGAATTAATTTTATGAGAACAATACAGTTTAGAGAAGCTATTTGTGAAGCCATGAGCGAAGAAATGCGTCGTGATGAAACGGTGTATTTAATGGGAGAAGAAGTTGCTGAATATAATGGGGCTTATAAAGCTTCAAAAGGTATGCTTGATGAATTTGGACCAAAAAGAGTAATTGATACACCAATTGCAGAATTAGGTTTTGCGGGTATTGCAGTAGGTTCAGCCATGAACGGATGCCGCCCGATTGTAGAATACATGACATTCAATTTCTCTTTAGTTGGAATTGATCAAATTATAAATAATGCTGCAAAAATGCGTCAGATGTCGGCTGGACAATTTCCTATGCCAATGGTTTTTCGTGGACCAACAGCTTCTGCAGGACAATTAGGCGCAACACACTCACAAGCTTTTGAAAACTGGTTTGCCAACACACCTGGTTTAAAAGTAGTTGTTCCAAGTACCGTTTATGATGCAAAAGGTTTGTTAAAAGCTGCCATTCGTGATAACGATCCTGTTATTTTCATGGAATCAGAACAAATGTATGGTGATAAAGGAGAAGTTCCAGAAGGTGATTACATTATTCCATTAGGTGTAGCAGATATAAAACGCGAAGGAACAGACGTAACTATCGTGTCGTTTGGTAAAATCTTAAAAGAAGCATTTATAGCAGCTGAAGAATTAGCTGCAGCAGGTATTTCTTGTGAAATTATCGATTTAAGAACCGTTCGCCCAATGGATTACGACTGTATTATTAATTCAGTTAAAAAAACAAATAGATTAGTCGTTTTAGAAGAAGCATGGCCGTTTGCGTCTGTTGCTTCAGAAATTACATACATGGTACAAGAACGTGCTTTTGATTATTTAGATGCGCCAATTCAACGTATTACAACTGCCGATACTCCTGCTCCATACGCACCAACTTTATTAAAAGAATGGTTGCCAAATAGTAATGATGTAGTAAATGCAGTTAAAAAAGTAATGTATAGATAAAATTAGATAATTAGATAATTAAATGATTAGATAACTTAGATTTTAAATTTTTTAAAAATAATCAAAATCTATTTTTATCAATTTGTCTACTTATAGAAATTAAAGTATATTTGAATCCCGATAGTATCGGGATTTTTTTTATTAATTACCCAAATGAAGAACCTACTAAACCTAATTTTATTAGTTGCAACGCTTTCTTTTGCCCAAACTAAAGTAAGCGGCGTCATTTTAGATGATGCCAAACAACCTGTTTCTTATGCAACTGTGGCGTTTAAAAATTCCGCAGAAGGAATAATTGCCGACGAAAATGGTAAATTTTATCTGGAATCAAAAAAAACATATCCTACATTAATTATCTCATTTGTAGGCTATAAAGATAAAGAAATAGCACTTTCAGGAACCTTTAATTATGATCTAAAAATTATTTTAGAAAACGCAAACGAAATTGCCGAAGTTAAAGTTTATGGCGGAAAAACTTCAAAAAAAAACAACCCAGCAATAGATATTCTCAGAAAAATTTGGGAAAGAAAAAAGAAAAACGGTTTGCGTCAATTCAATCAGTATGAATTAGATAAATATGAAAAAATTGAATTTGATATCAATTCAATAGATAGTACATTTATGAAAAATAAAATCTTTAAAAATGTAGAATTTATTTTTCAACACGTGGACACTTCTTCCATTACTGGTAAAAATTTCTTACCTATTTTCATCAACGAAACCAAAAGCAAAGTATACGGCGACAATTTAAAAAATAGAACAAAAAACGTTTTAGAAGCCAATAAATATTCAGGTTTTGGAAACGCAAATAATGATGGTGTTAACGCCTTTTTAAAAGATTTATATGCCGATTATGACATTTATAACAATTATTTAAAATTTTTCGATAAAGATTTTGTAAGTCCGCTGTCTAGAACTGGAATTCAAGTTTATAATTATGTTTTAGCCGATAGTACTTTTATTGATAAAAAATGGTGCTATAACATTGTATATTATCCCAGACGGAAAAACGAATTGACTTTTAAAGGTGATTTTTGGGTAAACGATTCCACTTTTGCTATAAAAAGCATCAATATGGAAGCAAGCAAAAGTGCTAACATAAACTGGGTACGAGATATTTATATTGAACAAGAATTTGACGTGCTTAATGATTCGGTTTTCCTATTGAAACGAGATCATATGATGACAGATTTTGCCCTTACAAAAAAAGAAGGATCAAACGGCATGTATGGCAAACGAACTACGATGTTTAAAAATCACGAATTCAACCGAGAAAAAGACGATAAATTTTACCGTGAAGAAGTAAACACGTTCAACAAAGAAGCGTATGCTAAAACGGAGGAATATTGGGAAGAAAATAGATTTGAAAGTTTAAATTCTAATGAAAAAGGAATTTATGAGATGCTAGATACTTTAAAAACGGTACCAAAAATAAAACGTTTTTACAATATTGTTTCCATTTTAGGAAGTGGTTACATACAAGTTGGAAAATTTGATATTGGCCCCGTTTTCTCTACTTTTGGTTATAATGATGTAGAAGGGCAACGCATTAGATTAGGTGGAAGAACTTACTTTGGCACCAACGATCCTTGGCGTATTCAAGGGTATACCGCTTACGGTTTTAAAGACCAAAAAGTAAAATACGGCATCAATGCACGTGTAATGTTGGATAAGAAAAATAGATTTATTGCCTCTTTTGGAAACCGAAGAGACGTCGAACAAATTGGCGTAAGTTTAACCACTTCTAATGATGTATTAGGTAGAAGTTTTGCGTCTTCTTCCTTCTTTTCAAGTGGTACAAACAACAAATTAACTAATGTCAATTTAACTAATTTAGGTTTTGAAATAGAGCCTGTTAAAAATTTGGTTTTCGAAAGTAGTTTTTCTTACAGAACTTTATCTTCTGCTTCTTCCGAATTCAAATTAGATTATTTTACGGATGACACATTTAGTCGAACGGCAAACAAAATTACCCAATCTGAAGTCAATTTCTTAGTCAATTATACGCCAAATCGAAAAATGATTGGATATGGTGTGGACCGAATAGAGGTAGATTTAAATTATCCAAGAATTTTTGTTAGTTACTCTCAAGGTTTAAAAGGGGTTTTAAATAGCGACTTCAGTTATTCCAAGTTACAAATGTTTTATCGTCAGCCTATATTAATTGGCGGATTTGGCCGACTATTTACTACTTTAGAAGTTGGTAAAACCTTTGGAACAGTACCTTTATCTTTAATGGGAATTATTCCTGGGAACCAATCTTTTTTTATTATCGACAACACCTACAATTTATTAAATTATTACGATTTCGTAGCCGATCAATATACTTCACTACATTTGGAGCATAATTTTAATGGTAAATTATTTTCAAGAGTGCCGCTATTAAGAAAATTAAATTGGAGAGAAATTATTGGGGCAAAAGCCGTTTATGGTTCTGTTTCAAATGAAAACAAAGCAATTAATGCCTCCGGACAAAATTATCAAGCACCAGTTGATGGCTATATTGAATATTCTGCAGGAATAGGTAACATATTTAAAGTAATGCGAATTGATGCAGCTTGGCGAGGCAGTTATTTTAATATTCCCGATGCCAGAAAATTTACAATACGGGTAGGTTTTGGTTTTTATTTTTAAATTGAAAGGCAAAAAGAAACTTCATTGATGTATCTATATTACTACAAAATCAATAATATAAAAAATCAAATGCAGGCCTCACTATCTTCTATCTTTTTTCTAACTTTTCCGTCGAAAAAAAACACTTAAACTGACATGAACACTTTTTTTAAGAATACAAAGATTTAGAAAACAAAATGGCCGGGTGACTTAAATGAAGCGCACGCTATCTTAAAAGAATGCAGCCAACGATTTGAAGAAATTGAAAATAAACCAGAGGGATTATTTAGCATAAAATAAAAAATTCCCCTAATTTTAGTAAAAAAGGCAATTATCGTTAGAATAATTGCCTTTTTTGTTTAATTTTGCTCGATTAAATTTAAAATTAACTTTTTACAAGAAACTATGAATGATTTTATGATTTACTTGCCAATTGTTATGGCAATTATAGGATTGCTTTTTATGGCAATTAAACGCACATGGGTATTAAAACAAGATGCAGGAGACGGTAAAATGAAAGAAATTTCAGATTACATCTATGAAGGTGCATTGGCTTTCTTAAAAGCAGAATACAGATTATTAACCTTTTTTGTTATAGGCGCGAGTATAGTTCTTGGAGCCATTTCTTTTTTCGTTCCTACCACACATTGGCTAATTGTAATTGCCTTTATTTTTGGCGCATTTTTCTCTGCTTTAGCAGGAAATATGGGAATGAAAATTGCAACTAAAACTAATGTACGTACAACTCAAGCTGCTCGTACTAGTTTACCACAAGCCTTAAAAGTATCTTTTGGTGGCGGAACGGTAATGGGTTTAGGTGTTGCTGGTTTAGCTGTTTTAGGACTAACCACTTTTTTCATTGTCTTCTTCCATTTCTTTATGGGCGGAGTTTGGGGAGTAGATGGAACCGAAAAAATGACCATCGTATTAGAAACTTTAGCAGGCTTCTCATTAGGTGCTGAATCGATAGCCTTATTTGCTCGTGTAGGTGGAGGTATTTATACTAAAGCTGCCGATGTTGGTGCTGACTTAGTAGGTAAAGTGGAAGCGGGTATTCCAGAAGATGACCCTCGTAATCCTGCGACAATTGCAGATAACGTAGGAGATAACGTAGGCGACGTGGCAGGAATGGGAGCTGATTTATTTGGTTCGTATGTTGCAACGGTTTTAGCAGCTATGGTTTTAGGAAATTATGTAATTAAAGATATGGGTGGAAAAATCGATGATGCTTTTGGCGGAATCGGACCAATTTTATTACCAATGGCAATTGCTGGTTTTGGAATTTTATTTTCTATCATCGGAACCATGTTAGTTAAAATTTCGAGTGATGATGCTAAAGAAGCACAAGTACAAAAAGCATTAAACATTGGAAACTGGGTTTCTATTGGATTGACTTTAATAGCGTGTTACTTTTTAGTAGAATATATGTTACCAACAACTATGAAAATGGAATTTTACGGTGAAGGATTGAAAGACATTTCTTCTATGCGTGTTTTCTATGCTACTATTGTAGGATTAATAGTTGGTGGAGCCATTTCATCAGTAACTGAATATTATACAGGATTAGGAACAAAACCGGTTTTGGCTATTGTTCAAAAATCATCTACAGGAGCAGGAACAAATGTAATTGCAGGTTTAGCAACTGGTATGATTTCAACTTTCCCAACAGTATTATTATTTGCTGCGGCAATTTGGTCTTCGTATGCGTTTGCAGGTTTTTATGGTGTAGCGCTTGCCGCTTCAGCTATGATGGCAACAACTGCAATGCAATTAGCCATTGATGCTTTCGGACCAATTTCTGACAACGCAGGTGGTATTGCAGAAATGAGTGAATTACCAAAAGAGGTTCGTACTCGTACAGATATTTTAGATTCAGTAGGAAATACAACAGCTGCAACAGGAAAAGGATTCGCAATCGCTTCGGCTGCGTTAACCTCTTTAGCTTTGTTTGCTGCTTATGTAACGTTTACAGGAATTGACGGAATTAATATTTTCAAAGCACCAGTATTAGCCATGTTATTTATAGGTGGAATGATTCCAGTAGTATTTTCTGCATTAGCTATGAATTCTGTAGGAAAAGCTGCTATGGATATGGTATACGAAGTACGTCGTCAGTTCAAAGAGATTCCAGGAATTATGGAAGGAACAGGCAAACCAGAATATGGTAAATGTGTAGAAATTTCAACTAAAGCCGCTTTGCGCGAAATGATGTTACCAGGAATTTTAACGATTGGTTTTCCAATTGCAATTGTGCTTTTAGGAAAATTAGTTTATCCAGATGACAACCAATTAATTGCTGAAATGTTAGGTGGTTATATGGCAGGAGTTACCGTTTCAGGTGTGCTTTGGGCAGTATTCCAAAATAACGCAGGTGGTGCTTGGGACAACGCTAAAAAATCATTTGAAGCAGGTGTAGAAATTAACGGAGAAATGACATACAAAGGTTCTGATGCGCACAAAGCTGCTGTAACTGGAGATACTGTTGGAGATCCATTTAAAGATACTTCTGGACCTTCAATGAATATCTTAATTAAATTAACTTGTTTGATTGGTTTGGTAATTGCTCCAATTTTGGGAGGACATTCTGAAGGAACAAAAAAAGAAATGAAATACACCATTATCAAAATGACCGGTGATGGCACTTCAGAAATGGGTAAATGCGATATGACAAAATGCGCAACTATGACAAAAGAGGAATGTGCAAAAATGTGTGATTCTGTAGGTTGTACCGCTGAAGAAATAGAAATATGTATGGCTCGTTATGATGCCGATGGTA
>Ga0209443_1000822_pt1 | contig 20493 bp, 19 predicted proteins | sample LauGreBMM110DCMD_2_FD_187571 | JGI IMG/M metagenome (GOLD analysis project Ga0209443, IMG submission 187571) | Freshwater lake microbial communities from Lake Michigan, USA - Su13.BD.MM110.DCMD (SPAdes) (version 2) | ecosystem: Environmental > Aquatic > Freshwater > Lake | place: Lake Michigan... | reverse complement strand
TAATACAAAAGTAGTGCTATTTTAGTTACTTATTTTCTAATTGCCACCATTTCCATGTAATACCATTTTCATCAGGGTAATCTTCCATAAAATTGAAACCTACTTTTTGCAAAACATGATTTGAAGTCCCGTTTTCGGCATGGGTATAAGCATTCATCACTTGAATATTCATTTGATTAAAACCATGTTCTAGCCAAGCTTTAGTTGCTTCTGTAGCAAAACCTTTGTTCCAAAATTTTTCATTCAGTCGATAGCCATAATCATAGAAATTAGTATTTCCGTTTTCTACGTGGTCGTTTACAAATTTAATTCCTGTCCAACCTATGAATTCGTCTGTTTCTTTTAGAATCGTAGCAAAGCGACCAATTTTATTTTCAACATATTGTTTTTGAACCATTTCAATTATTTGAATAGATTCATCAATATGTAATGTAGGCTTTTGCCAAAGGTATTTATGAACATTCGGATTGCTATCCATTTCAAATAATGCTCGTGCATCTGATAATTTAAAAGGGCGATAGAGTAGGCGTTCTGATTCGAGAATAATATCCATTTATTCAACTAACTTATTCAATACATATTCAATTAGTTCATCCACTGCCTTATACGGATCTTCACTAAAAGTTCCAGTTGCACGGTTAGCAATGATAGCATTTAATGACAAACAATTATGACCTAATAATTTACCCAAACCATAAATAGCGGCCGTTTCCATTTCTAAATTAGTCATTCGCGTTCCGTTGAAACTGAAACGATCCATTTTAGAATTTAATGCTGAATCTTGAATTCCTAAACGTACAACACGACCTTGTGGGCCGTAAAATCCGCCAGCAGTTCCTGTAAAACCTTTAAAAATTGCATCGCTTTCAAATCTTTGTTCTAACGTTTTACTTCCTGCAATTACATAAGGGCGACATTTTCGCATGTCCCAATTCGTTTGTTTAATGAACGCTTCTTCCATTTCAGTTTCAGAAATTTCATCAATTAAATAGGAGCGAAGCATATTATCTAAACCTAAACCATACTGACTCATTACAATGCTATCGCAAGGAATATCTGCTTGTAACGAACCCGAAGTACCAATACGAATAATATTTAATGAAGTTAATTCTTTTTTGACGGTTCTAGTTTCTAAATCAACGTTTACCAATGCATCAAGTTCATTCATTACGATGTCAATATTATCTGGACCGATTCCTGTAGACATAACTGTAATTCGTTTCCCTTTATAAATTCCAGTTTGAGTTTTGAATTCCCTTTTTTGGGTACTAAACTCTATAGAATCAAAGTGTTTGGTGATTTTTTCTACACGATTTTGATCGCCTACAAATATAATATCATGAGCGACTTCGCCTGGTTTGAGATTGATATGGTAAACACTTCCGTCTGGATTTAATATTAATTCTGATGCTGCTATCATATATTTTTTATGTATAATGTATATTGTAAAATTGTATATTTATACTGTATTTTTGAAATATGTGTAATTTCTATTAGAATGTAAACTATTTTTTTAAGATTTAAGTAAAATACAATATACAATTTTACAATATACAAAAATCAACCTCCAACTCGTTTGGTTTTAAAACCTTTATCTTGTAATAGTTTCATGATTTTGTCTCGATAATCGCCTTGAATGATAATTTCTCCGTCTTTAAATGTGCCACCAACCGCTAATTTACTTTTAATTTCTTTAGCCAATAACTTAAAATCTTCATCTAAGCCTTCATAGTCAGAAATTATGGTAGTGGGTTTTCCTTTTCGTTTTTCATATTTACAAAGAATGGGTGCTGCCTGAACAAATAATTCATGAGGCGTTTCATCAACTAATTCTGGTTCATTTGAAACTTCGTGGTTAGGAAAAAGTTTTTTTAATTGTTCTTCTAAATCATTCATAATTAATTTTTTAGAACGCGGATAAGGCTGATTTTTCAGATTACCGCTGATTTTATTTCCTTTAGTTTTGGAATACTTTTCTACAAAAGTCAGGCTTTTTTCCAAAGTTTAGCAAAAGGCCTACTTCAATATTTGTACTTTTAAGATAATTAATCAGTTGAAATTCATGAGCTTCACAAATTGCTTCTGAAGCTTTTAATTCTATAATCACTTTATTATTTACAATCAAATCGGCATAATATTCTCCTACTTCAATATTTTTGTAATAAACTTTGATTTGTTTTTGAGATTCAACTTCAAATCCATTACTTTTTAACTCATTGTGTAATGCATTATGGTATACTTTCTCTAGAAAACCATATCCTAATTCGTTGTAAACTTCATAAAATAATTTCAAAACGGAACCTGTCAACTCCTTGTGTTATATACTACTCATAATTTTATTATTAATCTGCGGTTATCCGTAAAATCGGCTTCATCCGCGTTCCGTTGTGGCGTGAAAATTTTAATTTTTATACAAAAAACCAAACCCCAATGTTACTTGAAATTTGGAATTTCTTCTTATTATTTTTTAATCAATCCTAATTCAACTAATCGTTCATTTAAGTAATCACCAGCGGTAATATCTTCATATAATTTAGGATTAGTTCCATCTATACATTCTGGTAAACAATTCAATTTCATATCGCTTACTGGGTGCATGAAGAAAGGAATCGAAAATCTTGAAGAACCCCATAAATCTCTTGGGGGATTGACAACTTGATGAATGGTAGATTTTAATTTATTGTTGGTATGACGCGATAACATATCGCCTACATTAATCATTAACTCATCAGGCTGAGCCATAGCATCAATCCAATCTCCATTATTATTTTGAACTTGTAAACCTTTCCCTTGTGCACCCATCAATAACGTTATTAAATTGATGTCACCATGGGCTGCTGCTCTAACCGCACCATCTTTAGGTTCGTCTGTAATAGGAGGGTAGTGTATAGGCCTTAAAATACTGTTACCATCTTTAATATATGGATCAAAATAGTATTCATCTAAACCAATATAAAGTGATAAAGCTCGAAGCACGTATACTCCAGTTTTTTCTAACATTTTATAGGCTTCTTTTCCAGTGCTATTAAAATTAGGTAATTCCAATACTTCTAAATTATTTGGATATTCACCTGAATATTTGGAGCCGTCACTTACATATTGACCGAAATGCCAAAACTCTTTTAAATCCCCAGCAGAACGACCTTTGGCATGCTCTTTCCCAAAAGAAACATAACCTCGTTGTCCACCAATCTCTGGGTTTTCATAGGAAGCTTTTGTTTCAAGAGGTAAACTAAAAAAGTTACGCACTTCTGTATATAAATCTGCCACTAATTTGTCATCTAAAAAATGACCTTTCAATGCTACGAAGCCAATATCTTCGTAGGCTTTTCCGATTTCATTTACAAATTTTTGTTTACGTGCCGGATCATCCGACAGGAAATCACGTAAGTCAACACTAGGAATTTGTTGCATACTAAATTTATTTAAAATAATTCTTTTGAGATTCACTCAATTCAAACAAATATACTATTTTTTATGAAGAAAATAGAAAATTATCAATATAAATTTCGACTATTTTGAGGCAAAAGAAGATAGATAAATCACTAAAAAAAGTTGAGTTCTTTTATAACAAATTGCTTTAAAAATGTTATTTTTTATTACTTTTGAGGAAATTTAAATGTTCCAAATTATGAACTTTGAAAGAAGAGAATTATCAAATCCACAATTACTAGATTTATATAAAAAAATACTTAAACCTCGACTAATTGAGGAAAAAATGTTGATCTTAATTCGACAAGGAAAAGTATCCAAATGGTTTTCTGGTATTGGTCAAGAAGCCATATCGGTTGGAATAACAGCAGCCTTAGATAAAGATGAATATATTTTGCCAATGCATCGAAATTTAGGCGTTTTTACTACACGTGAAATTCCATTACACCGCTTATTTTCGCAATGGCAAGGAAAGAAAAATGGTTTTACCAAAGGTAGAGATCGTAGCTTTCATTTTGGAACACAAGATTTTAATATCATCGGAATGATTTCGCATCTCGGTCCACAAATGGGGATTGCAGACGGAATTGCTTTGGCGAATAAATTAAAGCGAAATAACAAAATTACAGCTGTTTTTACTGGTGAAGGAGCAACTTCAGAGGGTGATTTTCATGAAGCACTTAATATTGCTGCTGTATGGGAATTGCCGGTGTTATTTGTGATTGAAAATAACGGTTATGGTTTATCTACGCCAACTAATGAACAATATCGATGTGAAAATTTAGCCGATAAAGGAATTGGCTACGGCATGGAAAGTCATATTGTTGATGGAAACAATATTTTAGAAGTGTATCATTTGATTTCAGATTTAAAGTTATCAATGATTGAAAATCCTCGTCCTGTTTTACTGGAGTTTAAAACATTCAGAATGAGGGGGCATGAAGAGGCTAGTGGTACAAAATATGTTCCGCAAGAATTAATGGACGTTTGGGCGGCTAAAGATCCTGTAGAAAATTTTAAAAATTATTTAAAAGCCACAGCGGTTTTAACTGAAGAGGAAGAAGCAGCAATACGCTCTGAAATAAAAAATGAAATTGATATCGATTGGGCAAAAGTGCAAGATGAACCTGAAATAATAGCTACTTTAGATGAAGAATTAAATGATGTCTACAAACCATTTGAATATGAAGAAGTTAATCCAAATGGAGTTACTGAAAATATTCGTTTAATTGATGCTATTTCTAATGGCTTAAAACAATCCATGGAACGTCATGATAATTTAGTAATTATGGGGCAAGATATTGCTGAATATGGCGGCGCATTTAAAATAACAGATGGATTTGTTGCACAATTTGGTAATGAAAGAGTTAGAAATACACCAATTTGCGAAAGCGCAGTAGTTTCAGCGGCAAACGGACTATCAATTAATGGTTTTAAGGGTGTTGTAGAAATGCAGTTTGCTGATTTTGTCTCGACAGGCTTTAATCCTATAGTTAATTTATTAGCAAAACAACATTATCGTTGGCAAGAAAAGTCGGATGTTGTTGTTCGTATGCCGTGTGGTGGTGGAACTCAAGCCGGACCATTTCATTCACAAACAAATGAAGCTTGGTTTACCAAAACTCCTGGATTAAAGGTAGTTTATCCGGCATTTCCTTATGATGCAAAAGGATTACTGAATACAGCAATTAACGACCCGAATCCAGTGTTATTTTTTGAACATAAACAATTGTACCGAAGTATTTATCAAGAAGTGCCAAAAGAATATTATACCTTACCGTTTGGAAAAGCAGCATTATTAAAAACAGGCGAGGAGGTAACAATTATTTCATTTGGAGCCGGAGTACATTGGGCTTTAGAAACATTAGATAAGCATCCAGAAATTAAAGCAGATTTATTGGATTTAAGAACCCTACAACCTATGGATTGGGATGCAATTTACACTTCAGTTAAAAAAACAAATAAAGTAATCATTTTACAAGAAGACACACTATTTGGTGGAGTAGCAAGCGATATTTCAGCAATGATTATGGAAAATTGTTTTGAATATCTTGATGCGCCTGTTAAAAGGGTAGGGAGTCTTGATACTGCAATACCTTTCATGAAATCATTAGAAGATCAATATTTACCTAAAAATAGATTTGAAAAAGAACTATTAGAATTGCTAGATTATTAATTTTTATCATAATCACAAAAAAAGGCTCCAATTGGAGTCTTTTTTTGTGATTATTTTAATTTTATTCTACAATAAATTATAATAATTTAAAAAAAGAGAGGTAAATTTCACATGAAAAGGCCTTTTTATAAACATAAAAACTATAAAAATGGTGTTTTGAAGATAAAAAACATTATTATTTTTAAAATTATAGTATAATATTTTAATTTATAAATATTTTATTATATATTTGCCTCATCAAAATACAAATATGTATTTGACAGATAAGTATTTCCCCCCTTCTATATATATACCTCAATTAGTTTTTTAACTTTTTGGGGTTTTTTGTTTAATATTTACCGTTTAGAAGTTCCCCACCGATTGCTGATTTGGCTTCGATTCCTAATTTTTTCATCATTTCATAAGTAGTACAAACCGCTGCTGATGTTACTGGAATCCCACATTCGACTTGAATTAAATCGATGGCTTCCAAAGATGGCATTTGCACACAAGCTGAAGCGACTAAAACATCAACATCCGTTAAATCCAATTGCTTATAAATTTCCAATAAATTCATCGGGTTTTGAGCAGCAACTTCCAAATTATCTGGAATTTCTAAAGCAATACTTTGTTTCACTTTGATGCCTTGATTTTCAATATAATCCACCACCATATCGGTTAATGGTCGCATATAAGGCGTAATAATTGAAATTTGTTTCGCACCCAAAACCTTTAATCCGTTAATTAATGCACCTGCAGAAGTAACAATTGGCGTTGGAAAATCATTAGCCACTGTTTCTTGATGTAAATTCACTTCAGAAACACAATGATAGCCTCTTCCCATACTCATGATCGCAACTAAACAGGCGTAACCCATTACATCGACATGAGCATCTGAAAGTTCTTGGGCGCATTTTAAACTCATCGCATCCATAGCTTCCAATTCTTCTTTGGTTACTTTTTTCATACGCATTCTACTGCTGTGAAACGTAAAACGCTCAGGTAAAATGGTTTCACGTGAACGAAAAATGGCTGGTATTTCGGTTTCCATCGTAACGTTTGATGATGGAACTATTTGTCCTATTCTGTATTTCATATTAATTAGTTTACAGTCTCAGTCTCAGTCAGCAGTATGAACACTGAAAACTGCGACTGAATACTTATTTATATCTCTTTAACCGTATTTACAATTGTTCCAATTCCTTCCACAGTAGCTTCTACCACATCTCCATCGTACATCCATTCTTGTGGATTTCTTCCTGCGCCAACCCCTGCTGGCGTGCCTGTTGCGATGATGTCACCAGCTTCTAAGGTAAAAACAATACTCAAATCTTCAATCAAATCATTGATATTAAAAAGCATAAATTTGGTGTTGGAATTTTGTTTTTCAACTCCATTTACTTTTAACGATAAATTCAAGTTGTGAGGGTTTTCAATTTCGTCTTTAGTAACTAAAAATGGTCCCATAGGTGCAAAAGTATCTTGTCCTTTAGATACAATCCATTGTCCTTCTCTCCGACAATCACGTGCAGAAATATCATTTATGACAGTGTAACCAAAAACATAATCCATTGCGTCTTTTTTAGCTACATATTTTCCTTTTTTAGCAATCACAACCGCCAATTCACATTCCCAATCCAATTGTGATGTTAATTTTGTATTTTTTATTATTTCCGTATTTGTACCTGTAACCGTTGTTGGTGGTTTGGAGAAAATAATTGGCTTCGTTGGTAATTTTCCAGTGGTATCTAATCCACGAGCACTTTCTGCCACGTGTTCGGTGTAATTTAGTCCAATACCAATGATGTTTTTTCTTGGTTTTTCGATGGGTGCTAAAATCGTAACTTCGTTCATTTCAAAAGCGATTTCCTCAAAGAAATTTTCTGGTGTTTCCGAAATTAATTCGCTTATTTCAGCAATAATTTCAAATCCCATATCAATTAAATCTAGCATATCATTAGGTAATGGAAAATTAGATATTTCTCCAAAATCTTCCATATCAATGACTTGATTGTTATGAATGAATCCCAAACGTGGATCGGTGTCTTGTGTTTTGTAGGTAAGTAGTTTCATGTTTTTTTATGTTTCAAAGTTGCTAAGTTACAAAGTAGCAAAGTTTTTTATTGAATTTGATATTGTTATTGTATTTGCTGATGCCCATTATTATCTTCCAAATCTCTTGATTGAAAAAGCCCTAAACTTTCAATTACAGGTAAGTCGTTGAATTGAAATAGGCAAGTATCTTCGGTTTCAGAAAGGTTGTGATGTTCGTGCCAAGCCCAACTCGGAACGCAGAAAATATCTCTTTCCTTCCAATCGAAGCGTTGTCCGTTGATGATGGAAAAACCTTTTCCTTTCGCGCATTGATACACAAACGAACCCGTATGTTTGTGTGCTTTTCCTTTGAAACCAGATGGTAATAATTGCATCGCGGCTCCCATCGTTTGCATGACGTGTCCGCCAGTTAGCGGATTGGAATATTGCATAAAAATGCCATCAAACGGATTGATTTCATTAACTCTTTGAGCTTCTAAAAGTGCTGGATACACGTTTTTCCAAGAATATTTGAATAAGGGCGAATACGGCTTGTCCCACGTTTTATCAGCTGGAATTAACCCTGCACAACGGTACATTATAGGTGAATAATTCAGCGGTTTTATTATTTCTTGTTTTCCATCATAAACGGCATAATCATTCGCCTCTAAAGCATTTACTAAAGGAATATCTAAACCATCTTGCCAAATACAGGTTTTCCCGCCTTCTTTTACACCATGTTCGTGCCAAGTGGAATTGGGCGTAATGACAAAATCATTGACTTCAAACGTGATTTTATTGCCGTCAACAACCGTGTAACCGCCTTCGCCTTCCATAATAAATCGCAATGCAGAAGCCTTATGACGGTGCGCCGAAGTACTTTCGCCTGGACGCGTAACTTGAATTCCAGTGTACAACCAACCCACGGCTGCTGAAACATCTTTACGTTTGTCGTTTACTAAATATACGACGCGTCTTCCAGCTTGTTCTGGTGTTACTAATTCGGATGATTTTAAAACTAAATCGCGTAATTCATCAAATTTCCAAAGCATCGGAACAGATGACGAACGGGGTTCCCAAGGTTCGATGTCATTGGCTACTGTCCATAAAGCACCCGCACCTAATGTTTCCAGTTCTTTGTAATAGGCAACTAATTCTGGTGAATCTTGTACTCTTGCCCGACCAATTTGGTCATCTGAAAAGTTGTTTGTTTCCATAGTTTTTATTTTAAATTGATGACTTCGAGAGCCTCAGTCATCAATTATTTATCTCTTATTAAAGTCTTCGTGATTATCAATAAATGTAATATTTCGAGTGGGAGCGGTGTTTACTCGTAAATCGAAAATATCAAATCGGTTGTAATGTCCTAAAATATCGTGCATTTGTTTAGGTTGGATGCACTTTTCTAAGTCAATTTCAGCATATACTATTCCTTCTTCATCAATTAAAGGTGTACCGATTACTGCTCCGTTAGGTCCAATAAATCCAGAAAATGCCGAACTTTTTCTGTCTAATAATTTATCAACGTTTGGCACATCGGCACGTAAAGCGTCTTTTATTTCTTGAGAAACAGTTGAACACGACACAATCGTAAATAATTTTCCTTCAAAAGAATGCGCTGCGGCACGTATTTTAATCGCTTCAGCCATATCATAATCTGGTGGAGCAACTGGCAATGAAATATAGTTGGCAATGTGAATCAATTCGCCTTGAGCGAGCAATGCAAATCTTGCTAACGTGTTGGTGTTTTCGCCACAAGCCAATGTTCCGATAGGACCTATTTCAGTATCATAGACTTTCAAAGAAGAACCATCGCCTGAAGTCCACGTCAATTTTTCTGCCCAAGTTGGGACTAACTTTCTATGTTTTCCGATGATAATGCCTTTATTATCAATGATTAAATTGGTGTTGTAAATTTCGCCATAACTTGAACCTCGTTCGTTGATTCCGATGATAATATGCATGTCGTTTTCTTTTGCCGCCAAACACAATTTTTGAATTTCAGGTCCGGCAACATCTACTGAATTTTTATACAATTCTTCGTACCATTTACTACCTTGAACAGGTGTCATGATCCAATTCCAATAGGGATATCCCGAAATAAATACTTCAGGAAAAGCAATAAGTTTTGCTTGATTTGAGGCGGCTTCTTTAATAAAAGAAATCGCTTTATCAACTGTTTTTTCTACGTTTAGAAATACAGGCGAGGTTTGAACAGTAGCGGCTTTAAATTTTTTGAATTCCATATTTATGTTGTTACACAAAGTTTCACTAAGTTATCACAGAGTTTCGCTAAGTTTTTATGAGTTTAAATATATTTTAATTTTCTCTTTCATTTCTTCTGAAAAAGGTTCGGCTTTAATGCCGTTTCTTTCTGCGTTGAAAGCTACGTTAACCAGAGTAACTTCGCCTTCTAAAACTATATTATTGCTTTCGTTTTCAAACTCAAATCCACAAATTATTGAAGAGTTTTTTAATTCTTTTACCCACAATTTTTTGGTTAATATTTCGCCCAAACGTGCGGCATTTTTGAATTGAATTTTTAAATCAACTGTTGGAATACCATTGGTTTCGTGCATTTTTGAAAAAGGTCGGTCTAAGGCTTCTTCAAACCAATCTTCAACTAAACCATTGAGCATTTCTAAAAATCTCGGATAGAAAACTATTCCGGCATAATCTATATGTTGAAAACGAACTTTTTCTTGTTTTATAAATTGCATATTTCTGTTATTTTAAACACTAATTACAAAATTAGTACTAATTATTTTAACTTAAATCGTTGAATTTTCCCTGTTTCAGTTTTTGGCAAACTTGTAACAAAGTTAATTACTCTTGGATATTTATATGGCGCTGCTGTGTTTTTAAACCAATTTTGAATCTGAATTTTTAAAGCTTCATCTGCCATTTCTTGTTCTTTTAAAACAATATGCGCACAAACCAACATCCCTCGTTCTTCATCGGGTAAACCCACAACGGCACATTCTAAAATAGCTTCATGTGTTAAAAGTACAGATTCTACTTCAATTGCGGCAATATTATAGCCTGAAGAAATAATCATATCATCGCCACGTGCCACAAAATGGAAATACCCTTCTTCATCTTGACGGAAAATATCGCCTGTGATGTTCCAGCCATTTTCAACGTATTCGCGTTGTTTTTCTTCTCGATTCAAATATTTACAACCCGTAATTCCTCGAACCGCCAATCTTCCAGCTTCATTTCTTGGTAATTCGTTTCCTTGTTGGTCAATAATTTTTGCTTCGTAACCAGAAATCGCTTTTCCAGTAGCGCCAGGTTTCATGTTCTCTTCGTTTGACGAAATAAAAATATGTAACATTTCGGTAGCACCAATGCCATCAATAATTTTTAACCCTGTGGCATCATACCAATCTTGCCAAACCTTTAACGGTAATGTTTCACCTGCCGAAACACATCTTCGTAAACTCGAAATATCGTAGTCTTGAATTTTTGTTGTAATAATTCGCCATGCGGTTGGAGCTGTAAAACAAATCGTGATTTTATAATCTTGAATGGCTTTCAACAATACATCTGGACTTGGTTTTTCGATTAAAAAAGTTGCTGCTCCAAAATACATTGGAAACAACACCAACCCACCTAAACCAAAAGTAAAACCAATGGGCGGACTTCCAATAAAAATATCATTTGAAGTGGGCTGCAACGAATAATTTGGAAATGCTTCGCAAATATTCAAAATATCTTTGTGATAATGCGCCGTCATTTTTGGTAAACCTGTGGTGCCCGAAGTGAAACCAATTAGTGCCACATCCTCTGATTTTGATAGATAATTGTCGAATGTTTTTGGTTTGGATGCCATTAATTTTTCTAAATCGGAATCTCTGTAGAAACTCACTTTTTTTAGAAAATTTGATTGGACTAAATTCATTTCTTCAGCTAAATCGCTATCGCAAAAGGCGTGAGAAATTTCAGCACAATCTATAATGGTTGTTATTTCTTTAGCACGTAATAATGGCATGGTTGCAACTACAATTCCGCCTGCTTTTAAAACCGCAAACCAACACGCGACCATCATTGGGTTATTCGCCGAACGCAATATTACTCGATTTCCGGATTGTAAACCTAAATCTTCGACTAAAACATGTGCAATTTGATTGGCTTTTTCATACAAATCTTGATACGTCCACGTTTCTTCAAAAGTTCGAATGCAAATCGAATTTCCTCGACCTTCTTTGATGTGAGAATCTAATAGTTTATCTACGCAATTCAATAGTTCAGGTTGTTGGAATTTTGGTAAATCCAAAAAGGTATATTCTGGTTGTAATTCCAGATTAGGTAAATTTATTTGAACGAAATTATCTTTCATTATTAATTACTTCTTATTACTCTTAGGTTTCAACGCTTTTTTCATTCCTTCTGCTTGTTTTCTTTCGGCAGCTTTTAATGGATACAAATGTGAAATGCCCATTTTATAGGAATTTGGAATATCTGTTGCGCGAAATTGTTCATACGCTTGCGCATTTCGTACAAAATTTGCATCTAATAACAAAGGTCTTCCAAGTGCTACTAAATCGGCTCTTCCGTTTAAAATAATCGTGTTAATTTGGTCAATATCTTGAATATATCCTGCAGTTATTGTTGGAATATGAACTGTATTTCGAACCGCATCTGAGAAAGGCGTTTGCCACATTCTTCCAGTTTGTGGTTTTTGGTTAGCAACCGTATTTCCTGTGGAAACATTAATAATATCAGCACCCTCTTTTTTAAACGCTTCTGAAATAACAAAAACATCTTGTTCTGAAATTCCGTTTTCAGCCCAATCGGTTGTTGATATTCGAACAGAGATTGGTTTTTCATTTGGAAACACTTCTCGAATGGCTGTAAAAACTTCTATTGGATATTTTAATCGATTTTCAACGCTTCCACCAAATTCATCGTTACGAATATTAGTTAACGGGGACAAAAAAGAGGCCAATAAAAATCCGTGATGCGCTTGTAATTCAATCATATCAAAACCAGCTTCATTAGCATTTTTTGAGGCTTGCACAAATTGATTTTTAACCAATTTCATATCTTCTAAAGTCATTTCTTTTGGACAATCATAATTTTCATTGAAAGGAATAGCTGAAGCTGAAAGCAACTCCCATTTATTTCCCTGAAATTGTTCTTCCCAAGGAATTTTTGAACAGCCTTTTCTTCCTGAGTGTCCTAATTGAATTCCGATTTTTGTTTGGGTATATTGGTGAATAAAATCAGTAATTCGTTTCCAAGCGTTTACTTGGTTTTCGGTATGAATCCCTGCGCATCCTTCAGTAATTCTTCCAGTATCAGAAACAGCGGTCATTTCGGTCAGAATTAATCCTAAACCACCTACGGCTCTTGATGTATAATGCTGAAAATGCCAATCATTTACCAATCCGTTTTCTGCTACATATTGCCCCATTGAAGACATTACGATACGATTTTGTAATTCTAAATTTCTTAGTTTGAATTTTGAAAACGCAGCTGATTGATTTTTGATATTGATATTGCAATTGTCATTAAACTCAACCAAAACTTTATCTGTAAATGAACTATCTCTCAAACGTAAGTTTTCATAAGTTACTTTTTTAGAACGGGTCATGCAACCAAAAGCAAATTGCTGAAACGTATGTTGCATGTGACGATCCATATTTTCAAACCAATCCAATGAAACGATAGCGGCATACTGAATCATTTCAACCGAATTTCTTCGGGTTTTATCGTATTGTGCAAAAGCGGCTTGTACATCATTTGGATGAGCAATCACCGCATCGGATAAGCCAATAGCAGAATCCATAGCCAATTTTGTTCCTGAACCAATAGAATAATGGGCTGTAGCTTTGGCATCACCTAATAAAACAATATTATTATGATACCAATTTTGGTTGGTAACATGCGGAAACTGACGCCAATGTGATTTATTTGAAATTAAGGGATGGCCGTCTAATTCATCTTTGAAGATTTCGGCAATTTTTGCCATCGTATCGGTTTCATTGGTGACTTCAAAGCCATGTTTTTGCCAAGTTTCATCGCTACATTCAAAAATCCAAGTACTCATACCTTCTTCATATTGATACGAATGCGCCACGATTGTTCCGTGAGGCGTACTTCTGAAAAAATAGGTAAAAGCATCTAATGGTTTTGTTGAACCTAACCAAACGAAACGGTTCTTTTTTAATTCGACTTTTGTTCCGAATTCCTGTTGATATTTTGTACGAATGGAACTTCCAATTCCATCTGTAGCCAGAATAATATCGGAATCTGCAAATTGTGCTAAATCCTCTACATTTTGTTCGAAATGCAAATTTACACCTTCTTCTAAGCAACGTTGTTGCAATAATTGCAAAAGGGTTTTTCTGGAACAACCGCAAAAACCATTTCCTGCAATATTCACGGATTCACCATCTCTAGCAATAATAATATCATCCCAATAGGCAAATTTACTTCGGATTAATTCATACGATTGCATGTCGCGTTTTAAGAATTCGCCTAAGGTTTCATCTGAAAACACTACCCCGAAACCAAAACTATCATCAGGTTTGTTTCTTTCGTAAATATCGATTTCGCAATGTGGCATTGCTTTTTTGGTTAATATCGAAAAGTAAAGTCCACCTGGACCACCACCTATAACTGTTATTTTCATATTTTAATGGATAATTAACAATGGATAATGGATAATTAATTATTATCTTTTAATAGAGAATATTTCTCCTAATTTACTATAATTTGAACCTGCTAAACGCGCAACAGGTTGGTATTTTTCTAAATTTATTTTATGGTTTTCCATCAAAATTGAGTCGTCAATATGCATCGTAATTATTTTTCCAATGATAATACAAGCGCCACCGTTTTGATGCTTTTCGATAAAATAATGATGCACCATTTCGCATTCAAATTGCACCAAGCTTTCTTTTACTCGTTTTGGTTTGATGTAAATGGATTCTATTGGAGTTACGTTTGCTAATTGAAATTCATTAACATCAGCTGCTACAGATTGCGAAGTAGTATTCATTTGTTCTACAACATCTTCCGTAACTAAATTGACTACAAATTGCTGATTGGCGAGAATATTATTTAACGTGTCTTTATTTTTATTTCCCGTTCGGACGGTTGAAAACATAATGTGTGGTGGATCTTCGCTAACGACATTAAAAAAGGAAAACGGAGCTAAATTATCAATTCCATTTTCATCGACAGTGGCTACCCAAGCGATAGGTCTTGGAATGACGGTTCCAGTCAATAATTTATATAAAGCCGAAGATTCGGTGTTTTGAATGTCGAATTGCATATTATATTTGTTTATTATACAAATTAAGTAAAATTAATAAAAATCTAACTATACTTTATGGATAAAAAAAAGACTTTTTTTGAAATCAGTAAACTTATAATTAACTAATCACATAACTACATTTTTTTAGTTCGAAATTTCTTTTTCAAAACCTTAGAATACGTATATTTACATTAATAAATGATAATCGAAAAATAGCAATGAGTTATTACAAAATACGCGATTTAGAAAACTATTTCAAAATGTACAAAAAATCAGTACGCGAACCTAGGAAATTTTGGGATCGTATTGCTGATGAAAATTTTACTTGGTATCAAAAATGGGATAAAGTTTTTGAAGTAGACATGCAAGAAGCCAATTTCAAATGGTTTTTAAATGCAAAAGTAAACATTACCAAAAATTGTATTGACAGGCATTTAGCAAAAAGAGGCGATAAAACGGCAATTATTTTTGAACCTAATGATCCCAGCGAAGCAGCACAACATATCTCTTATAACGAATTGTATGTAAGAGTTTCAAAAATGGCAAACGTTTTACGTGATCAAGGAATTAAAAAAGGAGATAGAGTTTGTATTTATTTGCCAATGATTCCAGAATTGGCAGTTGCCATTTTAGCTTGTGCACGAATAGGAGCTATCCATTCGGTGGTATTTGCTGGATTTTCAGCTTCTGCTGTAGCTGCAAGAATTAATGATTCTGAATGTAAAATGGTAATTACTTCTGATGGCGGATTCAGAGGAAATAAATCAATTGATTTAAAAGGAATCGTAGATGAAGCATTGGAAAAATGTCTTTGTGTAGAAAAAGTTTTAGTGGCTAAACGTACAAATACGGCTGTTAATATGAAAGATGGTCGAGATATTTGGTTACAACCTTTATTAGACGCCGCTGTTGGAAATAATGTTGCAGAAATAATGGATGCCGAAGATCCTTTATTTATTTTATATACTTCTGGTTCTACTGGAAAACCAAAAGGAATGGTGCATACCACTGCTGGTTATATGGTCTATACGGCTTATACGTTTAAAAATGTATTCAATTATGAAGAGAATGATGTGTATTGGTGTACTGCCGATATCGGTTGGATTACCGGTCACTCTTATATTTTATATGGTCCACTATTAAATGGCGCCACCACTGTAATTTTTGAAGGAGTTCCTTCTTATCCAGATTTTAGTCGTTTTTGGGAAGTAATCGAAAAACATCAAGTCAATCAGTTTTACACGGCTCCAACTGCCATTCGTGCTTTGGCAAAAGAAAGTTTAGATTATGTTCAAAAATTCCCATTACGTTCTTTAAAAGTTATTGGATCTGTTGGAGAACCTATAAATGAAGAAGCTTGGCATTGGTATAATGACCACGTAGGAGGGAAGCGTTGCCCATTAGTAGATACTTGGTGGCAAACCGAAACAGGAGGAATTATGATTTCGCCAATTCCGTTTGTAACACCAACAAAACCAACCTATGCGTCTTTACCATTACCAGGTATTCAACCTGTTTTAATGGACGAATTACGAAACGAAATTGCAGGAAATCAAGTAACAGGTAGTTTATGTATTAAATTTCCATGGCCTTCGATAGCTAGAACCATTTGGGGAGATCATCAACGTTATAAAGAAACCTATTTTACAGCCTTTCCAGGTAAATATTTTACTGGAGATGGCGCTTTACGAGATGAAGTAGGGTATTATAGAATTACCGGTAGGGTAGATGATGTGATTATTGTCTCCGGACACAATTTAGGAACCGCACCTATAGAAGATGCTATAAACGAACACCCAGCAGTTGCAGAAAGTGCAATTGTAGGATTTCCGCATGATATTAAGGGGAATGCGTTATATGGTTTTGTAATTTTGAAAGAAACAGGAGAAACAAGAAATCAAGATAATTTAAGAAAAGAAATTAATCAACTTATTTCAGATCAAGTGGGACCGATTGCTAAATTAGATAAAATCCAATTTGTGAATGGTTTACCAAAAACACGTTCGGGAAAAATTATGAGACGTATTTTAAGAAAGATTGCGGAAGGTGACTTCTCAAACTTTGGAGACATCTCAACATTGCTTAATCCTGAAATAGTGGATGAAATCAAAGAAGGCAAACTCTAGTTTTTTAGTTTTTTTATGAGATCTTTTTAAAATTCTAATCTTATCACAACTACTTAATTTTTAAAATTGTTTTTAACTTTAAAAATAAAATTGCTATTGAAAATGTATCATCAGCGACTGAAATCCGTTCACTTATAGGAACACCTAATGCTTTGCACATAGCATCCAATGGGTATTTTTTATCTGCCGTATCATTTACTTTGTTGAACATGATCTCGATATCTAAAGCTTCATTTTTTAAATTTCCGCAATCAAATTTGGCTAAACTTGTATTTAAAAAATCAATGTCTTGATTTACTCTATGTCCTATTATTGTAGCATTTCCAATGTAATTAACAATTAATTCAATAGCTTCGCGTTCTGTTTTTTTCTCTATTTTACTTACCACTAAAAAATCATTTGGATCGAAATTAATCTCAGATTTTGAATAAGATATATAGAGTTCAAGCGCTTCTCTAATTGTAATTCTATCGGCATTGACCGTTACTGCCGAAAAAGCTAAAATCACATCTTTTGAAGTATTTAAACCCGTTGATTCAATACTCAATACCACATATTTATTGGATTTATCTTTGAAATTGGAAAGATAATTTTTCCAAAATTCCGGATACTTATTATTATTTAACCACTGTAGCATTGCTTATGAGAATTGTGTTAGTTGGTATTTATCTTTTATGAGTTCAATAATTTCGTCTGTTTGAGTCAAACATTTTTTTAATTTTTCTTTATCCACTTTATTCAAATTAGCAACTTTTATGAATGAACCATCTGTATCGTTAACAATACTTTCTTCTACTCTAAAATGTTGTAATTGCAAATAATTTTCGGCAAAATCTAAATAATTTTCGGCATTTTTCGGATCACTAATAGCTAGCTGTTTATAACGTAAATAAGTATTATTAACTCCTTTTAATCCATAACTCAAAGCAAATAATCGTGCGGCATCAATATAAACTTGCAATCCTTTTTGTTTTAAATCGAAATATTCCTTTTTAGTTCCGTTTTCTTCTACAGCAATTTTCTTAAAAAAGGTTAATCCTTCCGGTAATTTTAAAACTTTATTGCCTAAAAAGTCAAAAAACAGAGAATTACTTTTTGTCTTTTGATAGATTACGTTCTCAAGGGCATCCTTAATTTTAATTTCACCATACACATATTCAAAATCATAAAAAATAGGACTAAAATCGGCTGCATTTTCCCCTGGAGCTACCATCCAATTTTGATATAAATTTACAAAATCTGTTAAAGACCTGCACCATTTAATAGAACTCGCCATGTGGTCAAACGGACATAATGAATATCCTAATTTTTCCATGTTTCCAATGACAAGTTTAGCCATTTGAACAAAATAATATTTTACATCACGTTGTTTTTCAGGCGCTACATCTTCATAAATTAGGAGACTGTCTTGATCACTTAAATAAAGCTGTTCTTTTCTTCCTTGACTTCCTATTGCTAACCAAACATATCGGGCAGGAGGTGAGCCCAATTGAGCAATAGCCATTTGAATATTTTGCTGAATTATAGAAAACAATAACTCACTTGCCACGGCATTAATATGAAAAATAGGGATGTTTTTTGTAAATGAATTTTGAATAATGTCTAAATACTTTGTGTGAATGTATTTTAATTCATCGAATGAGTGTGCCGATTTAATTTCTTTGATTAATATACCAGGGTTATTTGACTGTGAGTTAATAACATCACGTTCTGAAATAACGCCAATGATTGCTGAATTTTGAGTACCATCTTCGGTTACACATAAATGAGTTGTTTCATTCTTTAATAACAATAATTGGGCTTCAGCCACCGATATATTTTTATCAACGACTATAAAATTAGTATTCATAATCTTATTGACAACATCATCAATTTGATACAAACCAGCACCAATTTTCTTTGCTAAATCAGCATCAGTAAGTAATCCTACTATTTTATTATTGTACGTAATTAATGCATGACTTGATTTATCTGCAATCATTTTTAACGTTACATTTTTAATTGATGAATTAGCCTCAATTAAAGTAGGACTCGTAGTATATTGTAAATCTTGAAAATAGGAATAATTCGTATCTGAGGAACTAGTATCAATTTCAGAAATAGATTTGAACTGTTGGTAATTTTCTTTTTTGGGTTTAGCCTGAGTAGCAAAATTTTCCAAAAAATAATCTAAAACAGCGGTGTATTTGGTAAGATATGGCTTAAAAACAGCAATAGGAATAGCATATAAAACAGCATCTTCATTAGCAGTTGCCTTAAGAACATAGTTATTTTTAGCAAAAAAAGGTCGTAAACCAAATAAATTACCCGAATAACATTTTGAATGTAATACTTCTTCGGCATCTAAAACTTTGGTCAAGTGAACTACACCAGAATATACAATATAAAAGGAATCATGTAATTCATCATTGATTTTAAATAATGTTTTACCTTTTTGTAATGTTAATATGTTGCTATCTAATACAATAGCTTTCAAATCCGAATATTCAATAAAATTGAACGGCTCATATTGTTTGAGGAAAGTAGCTATATTTTCGGCAATAGAATTCTGCATGGAATAGTGGATATTATTTACTTAACAAATTTAGTAATTTTTATGATACTTTCATATTCTTAAATATTCTATTTTACATAATGTATATTATAATTCAATGTGTTATAACTTATAAAAATAAGAAAACGTTTGTATAATCCTATAAATAGGATTAGTTTTGTGATTCATATTTTAAACAACCATGGAAAACAAACAAGCCTTACTTCTACTTGAGAAAAATTTAAAAGATCTGCTTAAGAAAAAATTTTCAGTAGAATCAATCGTTGCCGACTTGAAGAAAATTAGAGAAATTACATTAGATTTACAAAACCCTGTAGTTACAAAATCGTTACGATTAGCTTCTGAACATATAGAAATCAAAAAAGCTTTTTTAATTGCTATTCCTGCTGATGAACCAATTGATAGCGATGAAATAGTAAACGAGGTTGCTTTCTCAGATGCGAATAATATTGAAAGTTTAACTTACTACCTTTCTTTATTCACAGATTTAAATAAAAAAAACAATCTTTTAGACATTAAAGAATATAACAAAGCATTTTTATCTTTTTAAAACTTTCTATTTTACATAATATTTAAAGCTGCATTCAAGCAGCTTTTTTAATACTGTTATTTGTATGTTACGATTATTTAAAACTATCGCAATTCTTGAGGGTATTTCATATCTGTTACTATTTGCTAATATGTTGATTGTTAAGCCAAACTATGTTGACGTTTATAAACAACTTTTGTACCCTATTGGTATGAGTCATGGAGTTTTATTCATAGGCTATATTTTCTTAGCAATTATATTGAAAGCATCACTAAAATGGAATTATAAAACGTTTGGTATTATTATAATTGCTTCATTAATCCCATTTGGTACTTTTTATGTTGAGAAAAAATATTTAAACTAAAATATTTAAAAAAATTATTTTATTTCTATTTT
>Ga0209443_1000820_pt1 | contig 20559 bp, 21 predicted proteins | sample LauGreBMM110DCMD_2_FD_187571 | JGI IMG/M metagenome (GOLD analysis project Ga0209443, IMG submission 187571) | Freshwater lake microbial communities from Lake Michigan, USA - Su13.BD.MM110.DCMD (SPAdes) (version 2) | ecosystem: Environmental > Aquatic > Freshwater > Lake | place: Lake Michigan... | reverse complement strand
GGAAGGCATCATCATCATTTCCACCTAATTGATGTTTAAGAGCAATATATTTAGATTTATATTTTAAATATTTTTCTTTATACATTTTATATATAAATATATAGAAAATAAAAAATTGATTTTTTTATTTTAAAAACATATTTTATATATATTTAATGGCAATTAATTATGATTTAATCTTAAAATATTTAGTTAAAGAAGAAAAAGAAACTTTTACAAATCAAAAAAATTTTATGACTTATAGTGATAAGTTTCCTAATGAATTTAAAAATATTTTAGGAGATAAATTTTATAGAATGGGTGTTACACAAAATAACGAACAAAAAAATATTTCTTTTTATACAAGTTTAATTACATTATTAGATGATAATATTATGTTAATTACAGAAAAAGAAGAAATACATAAAGTAAATCAATTTTTATCAGATATTAATAATAAAGTTTGTGAATTACCTGAATATTTAAAAGAAATATCAAAAGGTGCAATTAAAAAATATTTAAAAGATAGAGAATCAAATATTTGGATTTATGAATTAATAGCAAATTATTTAAAATTAAATTTTATTATTTTTGATTTTAAAACATTAGAAATTTTAACTATATATTGTGGTGATGTAATGGACCCTTGGAAAACTTGTTTATTTTTAGCAAATAATGAAAATTCTTGGGAACCAATAAGAAATAATGAAAAGAAATTTTTTAGTTATAATGATAATGTTTTAAAAAAAATATTATCTCAAAATTCAATTGATATAAAGTATTTTAATAATAAAATAATTAAAAAAGATTTTGCAATTTTTGATAACTTAGAAGAATTAATTGACGATTTAACAAAGTCAGAACATTCAGAAAATTTAGAAGATATTGAAGATAAAGAAGCGATATTTATTAAAACAGAAATTAAAATATCTGAAGCAAAATTAAATAAAATGACAAAAACAGAATTAATTAATCATTTAAAATCATTAAATATAAAAACATTGTCAAAAGCTACTAAAAAAGATTTAATTGAATTAATTCTAAAATCTTAATAACTTAATTATTTAGAAAAAAAATATATAATACAAATAACATTTCTATCTGATGAACAATTAAAACTATAATATATAAAATAATTATTTTATATATTATAATAATATGCATTTAGGACCAAATATTTGGGGGCCTCATTTATGGAAAACATTACATATGATTTCAATTAGTTATCCAAACGAACCAAATGAAGAACAAAAAAAAAATTATAGAACATTCTTTGAAAATTTTTATCAAGTTATACCTTGTTCTATTTGTTCAAATAATTATATAAATAATTTAAAAGAATTACCAATTACTAATGATACGATGAAAAATCAAGAAAATTTAGTTAAATGGGTTATTGATATTCATAATATAGTTAATAAAGAACTAGGAAAACCTATTATAGAACACGATGATGCGTTATTATTAATATTTAATAATTTTGACAATTCACATAAACATTTAACACAAAATAAAGAAAATAAAGAAAAAGAAAATAAAGAAAAAGAAAATAAAGAAAAAGAAAATAAAGAAAAAGAAAATAAAGAAAATAAAGAAAAAGAAGATAAAGAAAATAAATCTTTAAAAACATCATATACTTTATGGTCATTACTTATAATATTTTTTATTCTTATTAGTATTGCAATTGTATATAAAAAAAATTAATTTATCATTTTAATAATATCTATATTTTTCATATTCTCTTTCTCTTTCTCTTTCTCTTTCACTTTCACTTTCACTTTCACGTTGATCATATCTAGAGTTTCTACTTATTTGATACTGAAAATATTCAATTTTTTCTTTATAATATTCTTTATCGCGAGTTGCTTTATCTGTTACATTTTTTAATTCACTTTTTAGTTTCATAATTTCAATTTGATATTCAGAATACAAATTATTAAATTGTCTTTCAAACTGAATTTTTTCATTTTGAAATTCAGAATATAAATTATTAAATTGTCTTTCAAACTGATTTTTTTCAGCAGTAATTTTAGCTAAATCTTTCCAATAATCTTCAAGAGGATAAGAAAATCGATGTTGAGTTTCTGAAGTAGATGAATTAGTATTTAATTGTTGAATTTCTGAAGTAGATGAATTAGTATTTAACTGTTGAGTTTCTGAAGTAGATAAAGGATTAATACATTCTTGACATTCACTAAATGTAGGAATTTGAATAGGTTGTGGTTTATATTCTTGTATAGAATTTAATACAGAAGATGATAGTGCTGGTGACATAGTGGATAATAGCGTAGTTGGTGTTGTATATTTAGTATCGTCAAAAATATGAAGATACTTACAATCTTCACCAAATTGACATTTTCCTATAACTAGATGTAGTCTACAATACGATAATTTATTAAATTTTCTAACATTAATATGAGTGTTTCCACAATATTGTTGACCTTTACAATATTGTGGATCCATATTATAAAAAGTATTTTTATATTCAATGCTTTTATGATAATGATATATTTGATAATATATGGAACGAGCACATACTCTTGTATATTTATACATTATATCGTTTCCTTTTCTATCTTTTTCTCCTATTGTAAAAATTAGGTTTGGAATATATTTATATTCTAATTCTACAAATGATCTTGCATTTTTGACTTCTTCTAATGTTATCGAGTCCATGTAATTTATATAATATGTAACTATATCAATAAATTAAATAATTGTCAATTTTTATACTTTTCTTTTTTTATTTTGACGATGATAACAATCTAAATATACACTATTATTAGTTTGTCTTTTAGATCTATCTTTAGCAATTTTATTTATAGTATCTGTTTTAGCTTTTATAATATTAACCATTGCTAAATTCCATATATTTTTAATTTCTTTTATAACATCATTCAAATAAGATATATATTGACAATTATCCTTATTATTTGTTATAGTAGCATTATTTTTAGTATTATCATTTAAAATTTTATTACGAATATTATAAATTTTTTCCCAAGAGTCATTTATAGTTTTTTGAAAAACATATTTAAATTTACTCTGATTATTCTTAACATTATCTAGTATTTTATTTATTAAAATGTTATAATCATTTACATTCATTGTTTTTATATTAGCAATTAAATATATAGATTCATTTACACTATTATTTATCTGATCTTGAACCTCAATCAAATTCTTCTGAATATGTTCTAAAGCTTGAATACGAGCAGTTAAAATTTTACTTATACCAAGAGCTTTATTCAGAATAATATTAATTTCAGTTTGAATAATAATTAGATAATTTTGACTATAAATTTCAGAATAAAGATGAGTATTTTGAATTTTAGTTAGAACGTGAACTGATATAGCTTCTTTTGTAATTTTTATTAATTTATTTTTAACATTATCAATAATAATATCTAAAATATACTTAAAAATATACCAAGCTTTAATTTCATTAACTAAAATAAAATGTATATTATTATTTTCCTTAATAATTTTTTCCAAAGTATTTTTTAGTTTATAAATTTGTTGATTTAAATCCATTATAGATAAATATTAAAGTATATTTGTTTAATAGATAAAATAAAGTTTTAAATTTTCAATTTTTTATAATTATTCTTAAGTATAAATTATTAAACAAAAGATTATTAAAATAATTTTTAGTTTATGTTATACTCATTTCATCACAAAGGAGATATGATGCTTCTAGAGACTATCGTTCTGATCCTTGGCCTTAGCCGCGGTCTCGAGACGATGATACTCCTCGTTATATGCATCCTTGAATGCATTCATGTGACGAAGATAATTCTCCATGTATGCCTCTGCGAATACGTATCGCATATCCTTCGTCATCATTGGATTGATGGCAGCGGAGTGACGATAGTCTGGCTGAAAGAGTCGAAGATTGTTCTCGGCAAGAGGCTTGTTCTGCTGAGGCTTGTTCTGCAGAGGCTTGTTCTGCGAAGGCTTGTTCTGCGGAGGCTTGTTCTGCGGAGGCTTGTTCTGCGGAGGCTTGTTCTCGCGCATTGCACTCATCGTTTTGTCAGCTTTAAATAACTGTCATTTATGAAATCAGTAAAAACTTAAAATTTCAATTTTTTAAATAAATATTTTTAGATACAAAATATTGATTCCATTTATATTGGATATCATTCATAGCCTCTTCTCTAGCCTTATTAACTTTAAACATAGATTGTATCTTAATATTTTCAATTTTACTTAAAAATAAAACCATTGCATTTTTAATTTTATCGAGAGATTTATTGTTATTATATTTAATTAAAATATCATAATTTTCAATTTCAGTCAAATTAAAATCTTTACTTAGATTTTTATCTATGTTTTTAATTTGATAACCTAATAAATTCTTAATAGTTTTATTTAGATATTTAACCTTATTTATATAAGTAGTTAGATGCTTACTCATAATATTCTGAATATTATCATTAGCTTGATTCCAAGCATTTAAAATATTAATTCTAGCTTGCTCTTTTGCATTTAGAACATTAGGCATAAAATGAGCTTGATTCCAAACATTAAAAACATTAAGCTGTTGTTTACTAGTATAATCTTGATTAATCATAACTATAGCTATAGCCTCGGTAATAGTCTGGGAAACCATATTAAAAGCTTGAATCTCGGCATTTTGAATTTTTATTAAAGCTAAATTTTGTTCTTTTTGAAAAATAGATATAAACTTTAACTCTGCTTTCTTAATCTTAATTTTATATAGATATATATTTTGAATTTTATCATCTTTTTCTAAGAAAGCATCCAAATAACACATATATACAATATTTTGTATTTTATCTAGAATCATATTCTGATAACTATGAAAGTCATTTAGAATATGTTTTTGTTCATCATGAAATTTAATCATCTCTTGAGATTCTATATTTTGAAATGGTGAAAGATGTTCATCTAAAGACATTGATAAATCAGGAAGTATATCTGGAAATAGATCTTTATACATTATAAGGTGTATAGTACTTTATGTATAATAATATGTGTAATAATATACGTGTAATAAATTAATTATTTTTCAATTTTTTAATAAAAGTTATTGAGTTTCTACCAAGATACTGTTAATTTATATATAAAACAATTAAAGATAATATTTTACTATTTTATTTATTTATCCAAAATGAATGGTATACCTTGAGAAAATACATTTTGATTAGTATAAGAATATTGTTGTTTTCTTTGATTACCTACAACTTTGTTAAACTGGTTGGATATATAACGTGTATCATATTTATCAGTAATATAACTTAATCTATTTTTAATATTATTTAATTGTATTTTAGGATATTTATCATAATCATAATTATCAATTTCTATTTGAACACGAGGACGATTAAACATTATTATTATTTATTAATTTTAATAAGTTATAAATAATAAAATATTCAATTTTTTATAAATAAATATTGTTAATATAGAATTTAATTTTTAAACAAAAGATTATTAAAATAATTTTTTGTTTAGTTGTCAGAAAGTGTTAACAATCCGACTTTTTTTCCCTTCCCATTTTATCCCAAAATAAACCGTATCTTTGTTAATCTCTGGTCTTCCAGTGTTAGAAACAAAGTAAATGATGGTTATATCATCAACCCATCATATAGGGGATTCCGCCAATCATGACGATACGCCCAGCACCGTGACCGCCAACGAGGACGGGACCACCGTGACCGCCAACGAAGGCAGGACCACCGTGACCGGCAACGACGGCATGACCACCGTGACCGGCAACGACGGCATGACCATGATAGCGACCATGATGGCGACCATGATGGTGCTTGTTCTTCGGAACATGAGCGATGATGGGAACACCAGCGACTACATGACCACCAGTGACAACTTGACCACCAGGGACAACGTGAGCATGATGGTGGTTCTGACCTTGGACGAAGTACTTTACATCGCCATCGGTATGGCTGTAGTGAAGGGGATTGCCAGCCAGAGTATAACCCTGACGCGTTGGAACTCGCTTAGGAGGCATTGTGACTGTTCGAATGATCGATTGTCGCGAATAATATCTATTTATATATGGAACCAATAAAGACTTAAATTTTCAATTTTTTTATAATTATTTATAATAGTTACAATCTAAAATACACAATAAATAAAATAAATAGTTGTATCAAATATGATAATTTATTTTTAAACAAAAGATTATTAAAATAATTTTTTATTTATGTTTGTCCCAAACCGAACCAACCCAACCATCACATTGTTAATCTCTGTCCTTTAACTAGAGTTAGAAACAAAGTAAACGATGGTTACACACCTATCAAACCAGGCTGATGAGTCTAGGCTTGCTAGCTGCCTTGTCTGGGCGATTGTAGTGCGAGATGATAAAATGATCTTGCTCACCTACCTTATTCGCAGGCTGAGTCTCATGAACGAGACCAACCTGCGGAGAATGTAGGAAAACTAGACCAACATGCGGGAGACGGCCATCTTCTTGAATGATACCAATATGCGGGCAAGGTACGCAAACGATACCAACGTGCGGATAACTAAAGTGCGGGCGATTAACGTGGCTGCGATCAACGCTATATCCACCAACGCGAAGAAAGTGCGTCATTGCGACTGATTGAATGATCGATTGTCGCTATAATATTTATTTATATATGGAACCAATAAAGACTTAAATTTTCAATTTTTTTAGTGATTATTATTAAAATAATAATCTGTTATTTTATTTATATTAATTACTATAATCTAAAATACACAATAAATAAAATAAATAGTTGTATCAAATATGATAATTTATTTTTAAACAAAAGATTATTAAAATAATTTTTTATTTATGTTTGTCCCAAACCGAACCAACACAACCATCACATTGTTAATCTCTGTCCTTTAACTAGAGTTAGAAACAAAGTAAACGATGGGGTTACACACCTATCAACCCAGACGTGAGTTTCCTAACCAGGGTAAGGACCACAGTCCTTGATGACACTTCCCCACACCTCAATCATGCGGAGTCCAGGCTGACCAGCCACCTTGCCAGGGCCCTTGTACGAGATGTCACAATGATCGCCCTGAGGCACGCGAACGATAGGCTTCGGCACGCGAACGATAGGCTTCGGCACGCGAACGATAGGCTTCGGCACGCGAACGATAGGCTTCGGCACGCGAACGATAGGCTTCGGCACGTGATGAATTGCTTGCACGTGCCCACCGTGACGGGGGAGAACAACTTGAGGGCCACAGCCACCTACTCGGACAAGACCAACATGCTGGCCGTGACCAACGTGCTGGCCGTGACCAACGTGCTGGACAAATCCAATGTGCTTGAGACCATCGTGCGGGCCGACAACAACGTAATGGCCGCCATGAACGAAGACAGGGCCCTGCATTGCGACTGTGCGACTGTGCGACTGTGCGACTGTGCGACTGTGCGACTGTGCGACTGTGCGACTGTGCGACTGTGCGACTGTTCGATTGTCGCTATAATATTTATTTATATATGGAACCAATAAAGACTTAAATTTTCAATTTTTTTAGTAATTATTATTAAAATAAGAATCTGTTATTGTATTTATATCATCCAGTCATGAACGTCAATGTAATTGTTTATAGTGCAAGTTTAAATTTATAATAATAAAAAATTGTATAAATATTATTTTATATTAAGTTATTATTTATTATTTAATGATGGCAAATCCTGATAATGATTTATATGATCGTCAAATTCGTGCTTTAGGTGAAGATGCAAATGAAAAGATATTATCTAGTTCGGTAGTTATTATTGGACTTGAAAATGGTCTTGCTACTGAAATTTTAAAAAATTTATCTCTATCTGGAGTTAAAGAAATTTATCTTTTTGATAATGAAAATATTCAAAAAGAAAATATAGAAACTGGATTTTATTATTCTGAATCTAATATTGGAGAAATTCGTAGTAAAGTTCTTACAGAAAAAGTAAAAGAATTAAATCCATATGTTACTGTACTGCCTATTTTTTCGGAAGAAGAAATTCCAACTTATAGTATTTTAATGATAGTAAATCAATCTCCAGAAAAAGTAATTTATTATGAAAAAAGATTTTCTAATAAAATGGTTTGTGTTTTTTCTACTGGTATTGCGGGTATGGTATTTTCATGTGCTGGTAAAAATCATACGGTCACTGATATAATGGGTGAAAATATTGAACCAGTTCAAATTGGTTCTATTGATACATCAGGTAAAGTACTTTGTGCACAAAATAACAAACACGATTTTCAGTCTGGTGATTATATAAAGTTTGAAAATGTAGAAGGTTTAAATGTATCAAAATTACTTGATAAAGAATTTAAAATTAACGTTATTTCACCAACCTGTTTTACTATTGCTAATGAATTTGATTTTTCCGAAATTAAGTTATCTAATGGAACAGCTATTATAATTAAAAAATCTATTTCAATTAGCCATCAACCATTTAGTGTACAAGTAGAAAAACCATCCTTTAACTTATCATTTGACGATTCTGAAATAATTTTTAATACATTATTAAAATATTTCAAGTCAATAGATAGTTTTAAAACAGAAAATCCGTGGTCTCAAGAATATTCTAAAAAATTAAATGAAACATTTAGTGAAAATGCTGATTTAGCTAGAACTTTTGGATGTGAATTTTTACCCGTATTTTCAGTGATTGGTTCTGTTGCAGCTTTTGAAATAATTAAAATAATTACTAATAAATTTATGCCAATTAATCAATTCTGGTGTTGGTATGATCCAAATCTTATAACAGTAAATAAACCATTAACTATTGGTTTAACATCAATTGGAAAAATATATGGTTATGATGTTGAATCTGAATTAGCTAACTCCTCGTGGTTTATACCTGGTTCTGGTGCAATTGGTTGCGAACTTTTAAAAAATCTAGCATTTATAGGTATTGCAATAAATAAGGGAACTATTTATCTAACTGATCCAGATAATATTGAAAAATCAAACTTAAATCGTCAATTTCTTTTTCGTTCTCATCACATTGGAAAACCAAAAAGTCTAATGGCTACAGAATCAATACGTTTGATGAAACCATCATTTAATGTTGTTGGTTTAACTCAAAAAGTTTGTAATGATAATCAAATATTTGTTGATAAATATATGTCACAAGTAAATGGTGTAATTAATGCATTAGATAATATTGAAGCTAGACGTTATATGGATCAAGAATGTTTTAATAAATTAATGCCCCTTTTTGAAAGTGGAACAACTGGAACAAAAGGTAATACTCAAGTAGTAATCCCTTATTTAACAGAAACATATAGTAATTCATCTGATCCACCCCAAGAAAAATCATTTCCAATTTGCACAATCAAAAATTTTCCAAATGAAATTACTCATACAATCCATTGGGCAATGGATTATTTTGAAATTTTTAATCGTGCACCTAAAAATATAAATAAATGGATTAAAGATAGTTCAGTATTTGATAATGGAATAAGTGTCGAAAATAATCAAGGAAAAGAAGACATATTTAACTTTTTAATTAAATTTAATATTAAATCTTTTAATGATTGTGTACATTGTGCAATTATTATGTTTTATGAAAAATATAAACATCAAATTGAACAACTTTTAATAACTTATCCCGAAGATTATAAAACAGAAGATTCTAATTTTTTTTGGTCTAATGGTAAACGTAGACCAAAACCTTTTGATAAATTTGATTCTAATAATAGTTATCATCTTGATTATATTGAAGCAACATCACAATTAATTGCACAAGTTAATCAAATAAATGAACAAGTAGACCGTATTGAAATAAAATCTATTGCTGATAAATATGAATATATTAATACATTTAATGCAATTAAAGATGTTAAAAATGTAGATATTATGCTTCCTGATAATTCTAGTTTTAAAAATATAGTACTAAAACCAGAAGAATTTGATAAAGATAATATTATACATGTAAAATTTATAACAGCATCATCTAATCTTCGTGCAATTAATTATAGTATTCCACCGGTTACATTTCAAGAAACAAAAGGTATTGCAGGACGAATTATACCAGCAATTGCAACAACAACTTCTGTTGTATCCGGTTTAATTGTATTAGAAATACTCAAGTATATAGTTACTAAAGTTAATTCAAGTGAACATAAATACAGGTCAACATATGTTAACTTGGCTGACACAACTCTTGTTTATTCTGAACCAATATCAGCCGGTACAATTGAAATAGTTGGTCAAAAATTTAATATTTGGACAAAATTTAAAATGAATGAAGATATTATTCTTCAAAAATTTAAAGAATATTATGAAAATATGTTTAAAACAGAAATTTCGATGATTACTTATGGAACAGCAATACTATATTCGAATTTAGATTTTATAAATTGTGATATAGATATAACAAAAAATCTTTCTGAAATTATTAAACAAATTAATAATGATGTTGATTTTAATGAAATTTCTATAATAACTATGATTTCTTCCGATGATGAAATAAATCTTCCAGAAATTCATTTTAAAATTAAATAAAAATTGATATAATTTGTTTAGAAAGATATTTCTATAGTATAGTAATGTCAAATATAGTGTCACCTTATAAAAATATAAAACAACATACTAAAATTAAATTAGAACCTTATCATATGAATAGTGATATTCGTAATCATATGAAATTAGTTTTAAAAAAAAAAGTAGAAAAAAAATGTAATAAAAATGGATTTATTGATGAAGTTTTTAAAATTTTAGAATTTAGCGATGGTATTATGATAGCAGAAAACTTAGATGGTTCTGCTATTTATAATATATCTTATCATTGTAGAATATGTATTCCAATTGAGAATACAATAATAATAGGTACTGTTAAAATGGTAAATTCGGATTTAATTGTTGTGATTAATGGTCCGATGTTAATATTTATTCCTAAAAATAATGTTGATACTAATATTTGGGATATTCCCGAAAATTATAATCATAAAAAATCTAATATAAAATTAGTAATTGGTAATTTTGTTAAAATACAAATTACAGATAAACGTATAAATCAAGGTGATTCTCAAATTAAAATAATGGGTAATTTACAAGATTTTGCAACTAATGAAGAAGTTGAAAAATATTATGGTTCTAAAATTATTAAAACAGAAATACAAGAAGAAAATATAGAACAAAATGATAATAATAATAATAATAATGAAACAAATTTTATTTTTTAATTTTATATAAATCTAATAAATTAATAACTAAATAAGCAACAGTAGTAAATAAGGTAGGACCCCATAGTGTATCAATTATAGCAACGTTTAATGAATATTTATTTATAGTAGCATAATTAGTTGTATTATAAATACCATTAATAACAAAACCTAAAATTAAAGCATTTAATATATTTTTTTCCTTAACACTAAAATAATAGAGTCCAAAAGCCATAATTAAATAACATATTAAAGCAGATATAATTTTTAATCTTGTAAAGTCTATTTCTCCATTATTAATATTTCTAAAGTTTACTAGATATGTATCTTTATTAACATAAATTAATACAGGAACATCAATTATAATAAAAATAAGACAAATAAAAAGAATAATTTTTATATCGGTAAATTGCATTATAATATAATATATTTTATTTTATCATTTTAAATATTTCTTTTTCTATTGAATCAATTACACTTTTTTCAACTGAGTTAACCATCCAATCATTAATATCAATATTAAATTTTTTTAGTGTTTTATCTCTTAATTCAGTTATATAATAACTAAAATTTCTTATCAAATTTTTGAAACTTTTATTTTCTAATTTAATATTTTTAATTAACATTTGCACTAATGTGATATTATCTAATTTATTGTTTTTAATTCGATGATATACCCACCAAATACACCATACACCACAAAACCCATTTGGATCTCCTAATCTTTTACATTTCCCTTCTTCTATATTTTCTAAAATTTGAAATCCAATAGAAGGTAAAAAATCACTTGGTTTAAAATATTTATATTCATATTTATTAAACTTATTCATTAATAAACTATCTAACAATTCTGGATTATAATTTAATCCAGATGGTTGATGAGATCCATTTGGTTCAAATCTTTCTATTGTTTTACTTTTTTTATTAATATAAATTATATTTGCATGAGAACCATTTGATAATTCAATTCCTAAAGGAATTGCAATATATTTTATATCATTATCTTTCATTACTTTTTCTAATTCATCGTCAAAATATGAAGGGAAAAATATTTTTTGAAAGGACCATATTATTTCACAATTTGAAAATTCTAATTTAAATGGATAGTCTTGACCTAATTTTTGATAATAATTTTCTAAAGGTTGATTAATTGTAAGAGGATAATCTAAAATTAATGAGAATCCATCTTTTGAAAATGTTTGATTTAAATATAAAATACCAAAAAGAATATCTAATGGTATACCTGTATAAAAACAAGTATTTACAAAAATACCATTATCTAATTTTAAATCATAATTAGTAAATAAAGGCAAACTTCTCTTTTCTTTTAAAATAACTTGTTTAATTTTATCTTTACAAAATTTAATAGATTCATTGTTTTTTATATTTAATGTTTTTAATTTATCTACCATATCTTTTGCACATAAAATTTCCCAATCTAAAGTTAAAGAATCTTGTTTTTCTTTTAAAATATTATAATAAGAATCAATAGCAATATTTAAAATGTTTTCATCATTTAAACTATCAGACATATCATCTCCGTTGTTATCTTGTATAAAAAAATTTAATTCTTTTTTATTTAATAAATCAATATAATTGTCTAGTATATATAAATCAATAATCATTTTTAAACAGGTTAAACCAGAATTATTTTGTATATTTAAATCTGATTTAGTAATTAATAATTGTAAAATTTCTTTTTCAAGATAACTATTTCTTAAATACAAATGTAATGGTGTATTTCCATCAATATCTATTAAATTTAAATTAGGATTATATTGTAATAATAAATGTAATATTTCTACATTTTCTTCTGATATAGAATAATGAATTGCAGTATTACCATAATAATCTTGTATATTAATATTTGCACCATAATTTATTAACATTTGAACTATTTCTATTTTATTTTTTATAACTATTTGATGTAATGCACATAACCCATTTGTTATATCTTGATTATTAACATTTATTTTTTTTTTTAAAATATATGGAATAAAATCATATTTATCAAATAAAATAGCATATTGAAGTAAATTTTCATTATTACTTGTATTTATAAATAATTCTGGATTATTAGATAATAAATCAATAAAAAAATTAATCCTATTATATTGAATACATATATGAAATGCATTTAAATTTTGATTATTATTAATTAATATATTACTTTTATCTAATAAAATTTTGAATGCTTTATAATTATTAAAAATAATAGAATAATGTAAAGCTGTTAATCCAAGTTTATCTTTAATATCAATTATTGGTAAACCAATATTTTGATTATCTTTTTCTAAAAGTTTAATTAATAATTGATTATAACCAAATTTAATTGGTGAATATAATATATTTCTTCCATCAGTATCTAATATATCTAATCTAATATTTCTTGTTAAAATTAAATCTAATAATTCTTCTTCGTTATATAAAATTACATAATAAATAAAATAATTATAATTAGAATCAGTTACATTTAAATTAATATCTTTATCTTTTTTAATAACTGATATTAATTCTTTAATATTTTTATTTTTAATTAATTCTATTATTGTATTTGACATTATTATATAATAATAGAATTAATTTAAATCTACAAAAGTTTAAATTTCATTAAATAACAAATAGTTGATTTAGATTAATTATCAAATAGTTGATTTAGATTTCCTGGAACAACTTTTCTATAAAAAATATTTTTACCAGCTGTTAAACTGGGTCTAACAATTTTGAAAATATCTCCTACTTTTGCAGCATAATATCTACTCATCATATCAGTATCATTAATTTTAGCTAATTCAGATTCTTTAAATATTTCTAAGAAAGCTTTTTTTTCTTCATCAGATAAAAGTTTATGTTCTGGAATAAACATTTTAGATGGTAAATCTTCCATCATTTCATACTCAAAGAAAAATTCACTATTTGGATATTCAGAAGTTATTTGTTTTGTAGTACGTTTGGTTGGTTCTTTCATTATAATAATTTTATGAACATCTGTAAAATTCTTTAGGTAATCATAAATAGGTGATCCTTGAACAATAGATGCAATTTTACCTGTAAATTGATAAATACTTATTTTTTTATTATCTTTTATTTTAAATTCAACAATACTTTTATTAGTAAAATCTTCTTTTAGATTTTCAAGTAAAGAACTAATATCATCAATTAATTCTCTTCTTTGACACATTTTAAGCACATTAGTTAATACAATTACACTGATTTCTTTAGTTGAATATTCTACACTAACCGACATTAATATTACTCACAATATTTTTTTAAATTATTATTCAATTTTTCTTAATAAAATAATAAATATTTAAAACAAATAAGAATAAATATCTATAATATAAAAACTGAATATAAATTATTTATAGATAAAAATCTAATATATAGATAATGTATCAACCATTTGTTTTTAAATTACCGGATATTACTTTAGATAGTAAAACAATAACAAGTGATAAAAATAATGTTGAAATGTCAAATATACGACCATATCCTTTATTTACATTAGGTTTTCATTCTTTTCTTCATAGAACAAGAAATGGTATGGAAATAACTAAAAATTTACAAACTAAAATAGAATTCTATTATGTTGTAAATCCATTTGAAAATAAAATTTCTAATTATGAAGATGATTTAATTTCTTCTACAAAAACTTATTTAAATACTAAAAAAGAATACTCAAATGAATTTCAAAAATTATGGGAAGTTTTATTTGTTTTTGATATTACTTTTGAAAATCAAAATATTCAAATTATTGGTACCGATGAATTAGAAGAATGTATTAAATTATTTAAGGAAAAAACATCAAAAAATAATTCAAAAGATAAATTCGTTTTAGATAAAGAAATAAAAAAAAATAATTATAATTTAATTATTAATAATTTTAAAAAGAAAGTTGAAGATAATAACTATATTGAACAAGAATCTTATCAAGAACTTTTAGAAACAATAATATTAATCTTAAAAAATTTATCTGATAAAGGAAATGCAATATTACAATTATATGATACTTTTACAATATCTACTCTTAAATTAATATTTATTCTACAATCTTGTTTTGATGAATCTTATATATATAAACCATATATGTCAAGAAATTCTGATAATGAGAAATATATTATATTAAAAAAATTTAAATCACCTAAAGATGATATAATTAAAGGATTAGATAACGCATATAAAAATATGGATAATAAACAATATTTAAATGAAATATTTCCAGAATTAATAATACCTAAAGATTATTTAAATACTTTTAAATTTATTAATATTAAATTAATAAATAATCAACAAATTATGATTAATGATATAGTAAAATATATTAAAGATAATAATTATTATGGTGATAAATATCATATATATAGAGATACACAAATAGGAAGCACTAAATGGTGGATTAATAATTTTTATCCTCCCTCTGTAAATTTATATGAAAAAAATAAAGATGAACTTGATAAATTATATAAAAATTCTCAAGAAAAACTTAAATCAGAATATCAAAAATTTGTTGAAACATTAGTATAAACAAATTTATTTTTTAGTATTTTGTTCTAGAACAGGATCAATAAATTGTTGTTTTAACTCCATACCTAATTTAAGTTCTACAGAAGCTAAACTTTGGTCTCCTTTAACAACTCCTTCTAATTCTGAAATAAATTTATTCAAATATGATTCATCATTATCCTTAAGTAATTTTTTAATTAAATAAGGATATTGGCTATATAATTCTGGTAAGTTTTCCATTATATTCATTTCTATAGAAAATGCATCTGTTATATTATTAGTTCTACATTCTGCTATCTTATTTTTAATTGTTAGAATATCTAGTTTTAAATTATCCATTATATAATTTTGTTTATAATATCTTTTTATATATATATAAAAATTGAAAATTTATAATTTTAATAGTTGTTTACAAATAATTATTTTTACAAATGAACGATGTTTGTGTACCTTTTGATAAATTACCAAAAGAAATGCTACTATTGATTTTAAGTTTTATACCTAAAGAAGAATTGTATCAACTAACTGAAGTAAATAGAGAATTTAAAGATGGTATATTCGATGGTATGTATTTTAAGAAATTATCAAAAGAAATCCTACTATTAATTTTAAGTTTTATACCTAAAGAAGAATTGAATAAACTAACAGAAGTAAATAGACAATTTAAAGATGGTGTATTAGATCTACTAGCACCTATTATAGTAACAAAAACTATTCCATTAAAATATTGTAAACCTACTACTATAGAATTACTAGCATTAGCAAGAACACTAGAAAAAAATAAAACAATAACAAAATTGTCTCTTGATATGGAAATTATCAAATATGGTGTACTTAGTGCATTTGCAAAAGCATTAAAACAAAATACAACACTATTAGAAGTTGATCTTTATTATAAAGGTATTCGTGATGATGGAGCCAAACTATTAGCACAAGCTTTGAAAAAAAATACAAGTATAAGAACAATGGACCTTAGTATGAATCATATTTGTTGTATCGGAACCATAGCAATAATGGAAGCATTAAAAACGAATACATCACTAACAAAACTTGATCTTAGTAATAATAAAATTAAGAATGATGGAGTTAACGCAATTGCAGAAGCATTAAGAATAAATATAAAACTAACAACACTTATCATGTACGGTAATAACATCTTAGTTAATGGTGGTATTATAATAGCAGAAGCCTTGAAAACAAATACAATAATGACAACAATTACCATTTCTATTTATATTATACGTATTGAAGAAGTTGTAAAAATAGCTAAATTATTAAAAATAAATACAACACTAACAAATTTTAACTTAGAACATTATAATTTTTCAGAAGAAGAATTTATATCAATCCTAATAAATAATGCATTAAATAAAAATTTAAAATAGTTATTATTTTATACTTTTGGAGATTTAAAATGAGACAGTATGTCAAAACACAAAAGTAAAGATTATAAAATATCTGCCGTTAAATCTCCAAAGGTGTAAAAGCAAATATATATAAATATGTTTTATAAAAAAATCACTTTAATACGATAAAGTAATAAATAAATAAACACACAAAGCCCAACACACGAACCTCGGTTTTTAATGAATACCTTGCTAGCAGATACTTGTTTTTAGCAAGCACTAACCAGTGTAGGAATGTCCATCATACCGTTACATGGAACCCGCCAAGTTTTTTGCAATTCTAAGAGGACTTGCAAGAAATAAATACCAGCCCAGGAAGACCATCATGTGAATACATTGCATGCTGACACTTATCAGCAAGCAACGTACCGGAGCAAGAGTGCTTTACATACGGAACCTTTGAAAGAATCATAGGTTCAGCGTAAACAAAGGCAACAACACTCGTCATAAGGTCTTCAAAAGCACCAGGAATTTCAAAAGGAACTCCCTGTGGAACTCCCTGTGGAACTCCCTGCGGAACTCCCTGCGGAACGCTCTTGGGAACTCCCTGCTGAACTCCCTTGGGAACTCCCTGCGGAACTCCCTTGGGAACTCCCTGCTGAACTCCCTTGGGAACTCCCTTGGGAACTCCCTTGGGAACTCCCTGCGGAACTCCCTTGAGAACTCCCGGCAGAACTCCCTTGGAAACTCCTTGCTCAAATCCCATTCGAAATCCCATTTCAAATCCCGATTGAAATCCAGGCGGAAATCCTGGCGGAAATCCTGGCAGAAATCCTGGCGGAAATCCTGGCGGAAATCCTGGCGGAAATCCTGGCAGAAATCCTGGCAGAAATCCTGGCATAAATCCTGGCATAAATCCTGGCGGAAATCCTGGCTGAAATCCTGGCGGAAATCCTTCAGACTCCTGCGCATAATACCAATCATGATAGTGTTGTTCCATCGGATGCGATTCTATACTTGGTCTTAATTTATTTTAATTTATAGAAGCATTAAACACATAAAATTTCAATTTTTTTGTAATAAATATTTTTATATAGAACTAATAAATTATAATATTAAATTAATATTATAAAACATCGTTGTTAAAATGTAACATTATATGTTTTTTATAACTATATTTTGATTCTTGTTCTTCAGGATTTTCTTGTTTCCTTTTTTTAAATTTTTGTTTATAGTCTTCTTCATATGAAATAATAAAATTATTATATTCTCTATTTTTTACATTACATATTTCACTATAAGACGGAGGTTCTATATCATTATCAATACAATAATTATTAGAAATATCTAAAAATGGTATATTATTAGATTTAGTATTTTTATTAATATTAGTATTAGTATTAGTATTAGTATATTCTTTACCAAAACAAAATAGTTCACATATATTTCCCATAATTTATTATATATATAAAATATTATGTTTTTATAATATAAAAATATAATAGTTATTGTTTTAAAAATTAAAAATTATTTAAAATAATGTATAATTTTATAAAAAAAAAACATTTTACTTTAATATATAATATTCTTAAATCTAATAAACTTGAATTTACTTATTCTTATAAAAATAGAGTAAAAAAAGAACAAAATATAAAAATACAAGATATGATTAATAAAAATTTAAAAAAAAATTGAAATTTTAACTATTTAATTGCTTCATCAATAAACTAATTTATAGAAAAACGCAAGAACAACGCCAAAAACAGAGAATGATTGGTCAAATTGGTATTAACGGATTAGTGGACATCTCGACATACAATCCAACTCGTAAGGAACTCAACGCTATGAAGAAATTCATAGAGGCTGCGATGCGGTCTGGTGTGGATGTATATTACAATCTCGACAGCACCGTACCCAAACAACGTAAACTCTTCAAGTTCTTTCAGTATCTTAAGAAGCAGCGCGATAATTTAATTCGCGTCGATACTTTTAACAATCTCTTGATTTCAGGATATCGTGAGCCGCAACTAGTAAGTCATGAAAATGACGACAATCTCACTGTGCCTTTTGTGGTTGCTACAGATAGTATGGTCGTAACGATTACGGCAAAACAACCATCAAACGATGTATGCATGATTGTAGCAGATTTAGTGCGGTCTGTCGCTGGCTCTATTGATGATCCGGATCCTGTTCCAAAAGTAGTGTTTGAAGTACCTGTTCACATGACACCCGAACAAAATTCACTTTTTGAGGAGCTTAAGGTGCTGGCATATGAAAATCATTGCAGCTGGGGTAGCTGTGAAAGGTCCTTCTCTGAAAATGATGTTTAACGTAACATCATATTCATAAAACTTGTCTTTTTTTAGGTCTTAAAAAAATCTTGATTTAACAAAAAATTATTTTAATAATTTTTTATTTAGTTTTTGCTTTAATGTTTTATTACAACTTGTATACTTCTTTGTATGATTTATCCTAATCAAATAATATTCAACACTTTTAATAATTATAACTGTAGTATAAAAACTAGTATAGTTTAATATATATATGATATATTATTTATATCTTTTTTTATATTGTAATATAGATATTATTTTGAATAAATTATACTTATCTAATTATTCTACATTATTAAATAATGAACTAATCCAAAATAATAGTAATTTTAATTATTCTATAACAAATCTAAATTTATTTGTACTATGTATTTATTCTATTTATATTATTAACAAAGTTTTATTTTATAAATCAAAAAATATTATTTCAACTACATTGTCATTAGTTTATATAAAATATATATTAACATCGTTTTTTAATGACAATATAACTGTATATCAACATGAGTTTAGTAGAATTATTATGTGGTTATTTGCAACACCATTAATGCTTAAAATGTATTGTGATATTAATTGTATTCATTTACACGATATAAATATTTATTACAATATTATTCCCATGGTAATAAATGTATTTATATATCCATACAAAGATACACCAATTTATATTTTTGGTAAAGGCTTTTCGTCAATATTAATACTATTTTTTATGAAAACTTTATATGAAAAACGTAATCTAATATTTACGAATATTTATTTGTTTATATGGGGAATGTTTATATTTTTGAATATAATTGAACTATTACAATTTACAGATATATACACTATTAATTTATATTATTTCTTTGCTGATTTAATAAGTAAATTAGCTGTATGTATAGTAATAGATGATTGTATTGAAAAAAAAATAATACAAATAAATAATATGGATTTACAATCCGTTCAATTTTTGTCTTATATAATAACACATATAAATAAATATAAAAATGAAAATGTTTTTATAACACCAAAATGTGCTATGTTAATTGAATTGACAAGAATTGGTTTTTTAGTAAAAATACCAAGAGATAACAGTATATTAAAGCACGAATTATTAAATAAAATACTTCCATTTGGATTTGATAAAGAATATATTGTAAATACAAATACAAATACAAATACAAATACAAATACAAATACAAATACAAATACAAATACAAATACAAATACAAATACAAATACAAATACAAATACAAATACAAATACAAATACAAATACAAATAC
>Ga0209443_1000819_pt1 | contig 20567 bp, 18 predicted proteins | sample LauGreBMM110DCMD_2_FD_187571 | JGI IMG/M metagenome (GOLD analysis project Ga0209443, IMG submission 187571) | Freshwater lake microbial communities from Lake Michigan, USA - Su13.BD.MM110.DCMD (SPAdes) (version 2) | ecosystem: Environmental > Aquatic > Freshwater > Lake | place: Lake Michigan... | reverse complement strand
AATCGTTTTGGCAAGTATCTTAACACCACTTTTCTGGTCTTATTTTTCTTTCCACCGCGGTTTCTTTCAGTCCAATCCTCTCCTACATTTCTAACCAGCTTACCTTTAACTGCATGTGGTCTAAACTCCGGAACATAATCTATGTCTAATAATTCATCTTTTATTTCCGACGTTCTCCCAATTGTTCTTCTCCTTGATTTCCGTTCTTCCATTTTATCTCTTTGTTCGTTAATTTCACGCAACAATTTTTCATTAAATCTTTGTTTGAACGATTGTCGCACATTTGGTATATTCAAAAATCTTTGAAACATATCTACTAGTTTGTTTATATCTGTTTGATTGGGGTCCGTATTAAATGCATCCAATTCTTCCATTAAACTATAAACATCGGCGTCGTCACCTAAATTGAAATTTCTAAAGAAGCGATATCCTTCCTGAACTCTGCTAGAATTTAACGATGCATCAGAATTGCTCCTTATAAATTCACTAGTGAATAAAGTGTCAAATATATCCTTATTATTCTGAATAAATTCTACGTACTTTACTCTATTATCATCAAAATTTGGTATCATACTTTATATATTATATATTATAAATAATATTAATTCGGATTTTATCATATAAAAGGTTTTTAAATACATAAGTTATTAATTTAAATGTCCGACGAAAAAGAGAAAGAAAAAGAAAAGGCAAAAGCAAAAGATTATTTTGACAATATAGAAGCATTATTTGATAAATACCAAAATAATACATACATGTTGCAACGGTTGTGTTATCATATAACGGATATTCTTCCTTCTACACTTGACACGGAAGAGAAGAATCACGAAAAGCGAGTGGAACGCACCGCGTTTTTAACCAAGGAGCAGCAAACATTCATTCAAATTTTTTTGAGTAAAAATCAATATTACTACTTGTCAAACAATAACTGTTTTTATCAATATAATGGAAAAACATACGCGATGGTTTCGGAAGACGACATTCAATACCAGCTTCTCTCTACTATATCAAAAGACAGAACGCTCATGGAATGGAAACATAAGACTAAAATCAATATTATTAAACAGATAAAAGAGAGAAACCTGTTTAAATCTATTCCTGAAACACACACTATTCAAAAAATTATTAATTTATTATATCCTGCATTATTTTCAACTAAAGACGAGGTTAAATACTTTTTAACCATTATTGGTGACAGCATTCTTAAAAAGAACAATGATTTGGTATTCTTAACCAAACCAAAGACAAAAAAGTTTTTAAATGAAATAGATAATATCTGCTATATGGTGACCGGTTATGCAAATATTACTAGCAACTTTGTCACTAAATACAACGAGACGTATAATTTCAATAATTGTCGTTTAATTAATATTGCTGATGTTATGTCATTTGATAATTTGAAAGAACTGTTGACCAAAAATGGTCTAGATTTCTTGTGTGTTGCAACTCATTATTCAGACCGTTATAACAATTCCGATCAATATGTTCTCTCATCAGAGGAGTTATCCAGTTACACTTTATACTTGAAAAACAATTCACAAATGGATATTTTTAATAAGTTCTGTGAGCATTCTATTGAAGCCGTCGCCAATGAGCCGTCTAATAAAAAATTCTCCATTCAGTGGAAAAACATGCACTTTATATGGAAGCTTTTCATATCCAAGCATTCTCTGCCAAGCGTCATCTATATTAATACATTTAAAAAGCTACTTAAAGAAAAATACGCACACGATGAAACCACTGACACTTTTTACAATGTAACCAGTAAATACTTGCCATTTGTTAGCAACTTTATTCAGTTCTGGGAAAATACTATAACTGCGTCCACTAATGGAGAATTTGATTATGAAATTGAGATTGATGAGTTGTGCGGTTTATATAAAAAATGGATTCATGATAACTCGGACACTTGTTATTCAGCTGGCAACGCCAATGAACATGACGTTTTAAAGATCATTAATCATTTTTTTCCTAGTTTTGAAGTCATTGAGAATAAATATATCCTTAATGTGCAGTGCAGTTTATGGGATAAAATTTGTGATATGAACGCTACATTGGAAAAAATGAAAGATCATTATAAGGAAGGCTTATTGTTAAACCCAAATACTGCTGCTTTAATTCCGTTTGATGAAATCTATTCTTATTATACAAAGAACAAACAAACCAAATTCACGATAAGCAAACGCTACTTTGAAAAATATTTGGACGCCGCCCTTGCCGATTATATTGAATTTGACAAGTTTGTTTCTATTTCTTGGGTTTCAAGTTAATATAAATATTATAAATCTCTTAAACGTTATATAATATTTTATTGGTTTATTTAGTTATTGGTTTATTGGTTTATTGGTTTTATTGGTTTTATTGGTTTATTGGTTTATTTGTTTACAACCGCGGGAGAAGCAGGAGGCATGGCACCAGGATTCATCATAGCATTGTGACCCATCATATTAGCTTGACCGCCTCTGCGTCTGCGTCTGGAACCACCTGTTAATTCCATAGGAGCTAAAGCGGCACCCTTGTATCCACCGCGTTGCTTCTTGGACTTGCCAAGCTTGACGTAACCAAACTTGCCCTTCTTGGTGCCATAACCAGCCTTAACAAGACGCTTCTCCTTCTTGGCGGTCATGTGCTTCTTTCTGGAAACAATACGACCGTTCTTGTTCATCATGATTTCGGGCTTCTTAAGACCACCGCTGGTCTTGTAAGCAGTTCCGTGTAAAACTTGGGCTCTGGAACCTTCTAACATCTCGTACTTGTGTCCGTGAATGAGATAGTGACCATGTGAGTTTTTCGTGTAGCGAGTCATTATAAATTAAATAGAGAAAATAAATTATTTTTTATTAAAACCGTCTAAATAATTTCAACGCGCTAGAACTTATTTTTAATGGGCGCCTCGTATCCTCCTTCTACGCGCCCCAACAATCTAGCGTCTCCACTTGAATTATATGCAGCATTACCATAAACAGTTCTACCACCACGCGCATATCTTATTGCGTTTACTGCTCTAGCAGTTTGGGTTGACGCTGGAATCACATCTGGATTACTGTTTTTAATTATTTTGCTATTAATTGGCGACGGACAAAGACACGCTTTGCATTCTGCTTGTAAACTTCTAACCTTTTTAATATATCTAAAATTCAATATTACTATACCTGAACCACCTGGACCTCCATTCGTTTGAAAAAATCCGTTTCCATTTCCACCTCCTCCTCCACCCCCTGTGTTTGATGTAGCAATGTCTGTGTTAAATCCACCTCCGCCTCCACCGCTAAGCCCACCAATAGAACTAGACGCTTGTTGATCGTAAGATCCTCCTCCACCACCACCTCCATAAAATTTCATTGTTGAGTTTATTGTTATTTGTGTTCCATTATTACCATTTGTCGCTGCTACAGATGAAAAATATGTTCCTCCGTCTCCACCACTTCCCCCACCATTTACACCTAAACCACCGATTCCGCTTGTTGAATTTGTTGCATCATTTCCAACGTTTCCACCATTTGACACAATTGTTGAAAAGCTAGATTTATTTCCTTGACCGTTCGGCAATCCTCCTTGTCCCACAATTACGTTATAATTTATATTTTGATCCACAGAAAGCGCGTTGTATATTACTTGTCCACCGGCTCCGCCTCCTCCACCATTTGTTAGGTCAGAACTAGATTTGCCACCACTTCCTCCTCCGCCAACAACTAACGCGTAAAAATTATTATTGTTGATCGTGAGCGGAACGTTAAAGCTAATGCTTCCATTGCTTAAAAATGTAATAGTGTAATAATCGTTGTAATAGGAAATAGTTGGATTGCCTGACGTTATTGTAAATGGTTCAATTTCAGGAATGCAACCACTACTATTATAATTTATAATTTGTTTAATATTTCCAGCTCTACGCCCAGGATAAATATGTATAGAAGAATAGGTTGATGCCATTATATATATTATATATATTGTAGTATGTTTATTTTATTTTACGCAATTTTATTTTTTTTATAAAGATATATTATATTATATGGTAAACAAAACACACAGAAATTATAGAAAATATTCTGGTAAAAAAAAGGTAAGAAATAGAACCAAAAAAGTGTTGAAAAATAATCAAGTTGTTATTGGGTTAAAACCCTTTGAAGTCGCATTTGGAAAAACTCTTCCAAAAAACTTGACAAAATCTAACAATGATCTTAAAAATGAGTTTGTTAGAGAACTGTTGTCTAAATTTGCGCCTGGTCATATTAAACCCAACAACGATTTTTACGATTATATTAATTACGGCTGGTTGCAAAACGTCTCTTTAGAAAAAGCGCAAGAATATATTGTCCAAATAGACGATTTTAGACTCACTCAAGATAAAGTGTATAGACAATTGAATGAAATTATTTTAGACTACATCAAACATAATGATAACAAGCTTGCCAAAAATCTCAAAAACTTTTATTATTCAATTATTAACATGAATACTAAGGATGATAGCAAAAGGAGATGCAAAGAAATCGTAAAGAAAATAGATGAATTAAGAAGTAACAAAAATAATGTCTGGAAATTATTGGCATTTGCCAATAAAGATGAAGTTGTTAGATCGCACGCTCCTTTTGTCTGGTCTTTAAACCCTGATAACAAAGAATCTAGAATTAATAGATGTTTTGTAGATGCTCCATCTCTATCCATTGTTGACATTAACGTTTACTTTGATGACGGCACTGATATTGAATATAAAAATGGAATCAAAAAAGAGTTTAAACATTTTTGCAAAGAACTTTTTAACGTTGCACTTGGCAAAAATCACAATTTAAACCCCGCCAATGTATTTGAGGTTGAACAAGAGATGATGAACGCGCTTATTTGCACTAAAGTAACAACTAGTTTGGATTCCTATAATAAGATTAGCGCGCACGAAGCTATATCTAAATACGATTTCAATTGGGAAGAGTTCTCAAAAGATCTTGGATTTACTTATACGCCCGATTTTTTTATAACATCAAGTAAAAATTACTTGAAGTGTGGAACCGAATTGTTATTGAAAAACTGGGATTCTGAAAAATGGAGAACATACTGGATTTATATATTCGTTAAAAAAACTGCTAGAATGACAGGGGGTTGGGAAAAGCTCAATTATGATTTTTTTGGCAAGTTCCAAAGAGGGCAAACCAGAATCAATGACAGCGACGCAGTAAGCGCTTCGTTGTACATGTCCGTGCCATTCAATACCTTTTTAACAAATGCATACGTTGAAAAATTTGAAACTCCTGAAAATGTTAAATATGTTGAAGTCATGTGCAACGATTTGAAAGAAGTGTTTACTAGAATTGTGAAGCGTAATAAATGGTTGTCTCCTTCTACTAGAAAATATGCATTGCTTAAACTTAAAAATCTGCACTTTGATATTGCTAAACCACACGTATTGAGAGAAGACCCATTACTTGATTACGGAGACAGTGTTATTGAAAATATGGATAAAATACACGAATGGCGATTAAATCAATGGCTGAAATTAGAAGGCAAGGGTCTTGTTGATATTCCCATTATGGATTGGAATCAATACCCAGTTAAAATGAGTGGAACTCAATCGTATATTGTAAACGCGTCTTACACGCCATCTAAAAATGGCATTTATATTAACTTGGGTTATATTCAAAAACCATTTGTAGACTTGGATGAGCGCGGAATTGAATACAATCTTGCGCATCTTGGTTTTACAATTGGCCACGAGATGGGTCATGCATTAGATGACTGGGGCAGCCAATACGACTATCACGGTAACTTGCACGATTGGTGGACAGCTGCAGACAAGAAGAAGTTCAAGCAGATTCAAGACGATGTTATTAAACAATATGAAGAATTTGCTGCACGCGATGGAATCACCTTTGATGCCTCCATCGGTGTAGGTGAAGATTTGGCCGATATTTCAGGATTAGCCGTTTGCGACGAATATTTGCGCGATTATCAGGCAAAGAATCATGATATTGTTCCCATTAAAAACATTTCTTTTGAGGCTTTTTACACGTATTACGCGTTTCAACAGAAGCAACAAGTTGGCAAGAAAGCTCTTGCGGCACAACTCAAAACCAATCCACACCCTCTTGATAAATATAGATGCAATATTCCGCTTTCTCGCTCTCAAATTTTTCGCGCTTTATACAATGTTAAAAAGGGTGATGGAATGTGGTGGCATAATACAAACACTGTTTGGTAAACGCGTGTTTTTGTATAATATTTAAATTATTACTATATTTTTACAGTAATAATTAACATCTGCGATTATATTTCTTTTTTCTACAAAAGTCATTATTAAATTTATTTGCGCTATTTAATATGTTATCAGCAATTAGTTATTTGCGTCATTCACATATTATATAAAAAATGCATAATACATTTAACCACGAAAACCCTTTTTATGACCCTTGGGAGTAATTTGCTGTTGGCTTTTTGCACCAGTACGTCAGGGTTTTATTCTTTTTTTATGTCCAAACTCTTGTTGATTTTTATTTATATCATTGTCATTATTATTGTGGGAATAATTTTTGTTATGTTTACTATTTTGATTTACTGTTTCACCATCATCTAAAAAATCTTCTAATGTAGCTTTACGATAAAAAGTATCTTGTTGCATTATAAGCATCATGTTTCTATTTGTTTATATCTAAATTAATAACTATATGTAACTCTTGAAAGGATGACAACCTTTTTTCAAAAAGGTGGAAAAAAATTGAAATTAAATAAATACAAAAATAATAAAGCAATATAGATAAGATGGCATCGCAAGACGTTAACCTAGCAAATAAATATCAGCAGAAGACTGACAAGGAACACATTCTTTCCAACCCAGATTCTTACATTGGTTCAGTTGAGAATGTTGACGCGTTTGTTTGGCTTCTCAATGAAGCCGGAGAACGCATTGTTGAAAAAAATATTATTCTTGTTCCGGGACTCTTCAAACTCTTTGATGAGGGAATTGTGAATTGTAGAGATCACGTTGTTCGACAAGCGCAAGCTGTCAAAAATGGAGTTAACCACGCACTCCCTGTAACCAGCATTGACATTGCAGTTCAAGACGATGGTACAATTGTCATGATCAATGACGGAAATGGAATTGATGTTGCTGAGCATCCTGAATATAAGATTTGGATTCCTGAGCTCATTTTCGGTCACTTGCGCACTTCCACCAATTACGACAAGACCGAGAAGAAGATTGTTGGAGGTAAGAATGGGTTTGGATTCAAGTTGGTGTTGATATGGTCCACTCATGGTTCTATTGAGACTGTTGACCATGTCCGAGGACTGAAATATACTCAGGAATTTCGCGACAACTTGGATGTAATTGGCAAGCCGGTTATTACCAAGTGCAAGTCCAAGCCTTATACGAAGATTACTTTCAAGCCTGATTACGCGCGTCTTGGAATTGAGGGGCTTTCTACGGACTTGATTTCGTTGTTTAAGAAGCGCGTTTATGATGTTGCTGCTATAACCGACAAGTCCGTCAAAGTAAAGTATAATTCTCAAGCTATTCCGGTAAAGAATTTCCAGCAGTATATTGACATGTACGTCGGACCCAAGGATGCGGCTCCTCGCGTTTATGAAGGCGAATCTGATGAACGCTGGGAATATGCAGTTGCTCTGTCACCAAGTCACGAGTTCTCACAAGTAAGTTTTGTGAACGGCATTCATACTGCCAAGGGTGGAAAGCATGTTGATTATATCCTTGGTCAAATTACCAGAAAGCTCGTTGCATTTATTGAGAAAAAGAAGAAGATTGCAGTAAATGCAAACAGTATCAAGGAGCAGCTTATTCTCTTCTTGCGTTGTGATATTGAAAATCCTGCTTTTGACAGTCAGACCAAGGACTTCATGAATACTCCCAGCGCAAAGTTTGGTTCAACGTGCACCGTCAGCGACAAGTTTATTGAAAAGGTTGCAAAGATGGGCGTAATGGACGCTGCGTGTGCAATTACCGAAGTAAAGGAAAACAAGGCCGCAAAAAAGACCGACGGAACCAAGACCAAGAATATTCGCGGCATTCCCAAGCTTATTGATGCAAACTGGGCTGGCACTGAAAAATCTGCGCAATGCATGATCATCTTTTGTGAGGGAGATTCAGCCAAGGCAGGAATTGTTTCCGGCCTGTCTTCCGAAGATAGAAACACGATTGGTGTTTATCCTATGAAGGGTAAGATTCTCAATGTTCGTGGGGAGCAAGTCAAGAAAATTGCAGAGAACAAGGAGATAGCTGAGATTAAAAAGATTCTTGGCTTGGAAACTGGTAAAGAGTATAAATCTGTAGCAGACGTTGCAAAGAATTTGCGATATGGAAAAGTATTGTTCATGACTGATCAGGATTTGGATGGTAGTCATATCAAAGGACTCGGCATCAACTTGTTCCAATCTGAGTGGCCTAGTTTAGCACAAATTCCCGGTTTTATCGGTTTCATGAACACTCCCATCTTGAAGGCAAAGAAGGGTTCTCAAGAATTGGTCTTCTATAATGAAGGTGAATATGACGCTTGGAAGGAACTAAATGATGGCGGAAAAAATTGGAAGGTTAAGTATTACAAAGGATTGGGAACCAGTACTGGAAAGGAATTCCGCGAATATTTTGAGAAAAAGAAGATTGTCGGTTTTGCTCACAGCGGCAAACCCTGTGACGATGCAATTGATATGGTATTCAACAAGAAACGAGCTGACGACCGAAAGGATTGGCTAGAAGATTACGATCGCGAAAGTTATCTTGATACCAATCAGGAATCTGTGGGTTACGATGATTTCATTAACAAGGAGCTCATCCACTTCTCCAAGTATGATTGTGACAGAAGCATTCCTAACTTGATGGATGGTCTTAAGATTTCATTGAGAAAGATTCTATTTGCTGCGTTCAAGAAGAACTTGACGTCTGAGATTAAGGTCGCCCAGTTTTCTGGATACGTATCTGAGCACTCAGGATATCATCACGGTGAAGCGTCTTTGAACGGAGCAATTGTAAACATGGCTCAGAATTTTGTCGGCAGCAATAACATCAACTTGTTCACTCCAAATGGTCAATTTGGAACTCGTTTGCAAGGCGGCAAGGATAGCGCTTCGGAAAGGTATATCTTCACCCAGTTGTCAAAGATTACGAGGACCTTGTTTCCTGAGATGGATGACAAGATTCTTAAGTATTTGAATGACGATGGATTTCCAGTTGAGCCGTTGTTCTACGCCCCTATTATTCCGATGGTTCTGGTAAACGGATCCAAGGGAATTGGAACTGGATTCAGTACAGAAATTTTGTGTTACAATCCGTTGGAGATTATTGGGTATTTGAAGAACAAGCTTTCCGGAAGTTCAAACGCGCATTTTGACTTCATGCCTTATTACGAAGGTTTTGGCGGAACTATTTCAAAGATTTCCGATGGAAAGTTCCTCGTGAAGGGCAAGTATGAAACTCTTGGCGCGGATAAGATTCGCATTACTGAGTTGCCGGTTGGAACGTGGACTGATGACTTCAAGGAATATCTTGAGACTTTGACGGATAGTGTGGATAAAGCCGGCAAAAAGGTAACGCCTGTCGTCAAGGACTATGATGATATGAGTAAAGACACGACGGTAGATTTTGTCATTACTCTGCAAAAGGGTAAGCTTGCTGAACTGGAAGCGATAAAGTTGGATAATGGTTGCAATGGTCTTGAGAAGCAGTTCAAGCTGTTTACCACTAGTTCTACTAGCAATATGCATTTGTTTGACTCTGAAGATAAGCTGAAGAAGTATGCAAACGTATGCGAGATTATTGACGATTATTATGGAACTCGGCTTCAAATGTTTCAGACCAGAAAGGATTATATGATTAATTCTCTTACAAAGGAACTGGTTCTGCTTTCCAACAAGAGCAAGTATATCAAGGAAAACTTGGATGGAACTGTTGATTTGCGTCGGAAGAAGCGCGAAGAGGTAAGCAAATTGCTCAAGGAAAAGGGTTACGACGTGATTGACGAGGATGAAGATTTCAAGTATTTGGTGAAACTTCCCATGGATAGTGTGACCGAAGAGAACGTTGCAAAGGTATTAAAGGAACACGGCGATAAAGCCGCCGAGTTGGAAGTTGTAAAATCAAGAACTATTGAGCAGATGTGGTCTGGTGAGCTAGATACGCTTTCATCAGAGTACGCAAAGTATAGGGAGGAACGCGAACGCAGTATATCTGGAACTGGTAAGAAGTCTGTTACAAAGAAGACCAAGTTGGTTCTTGCAAACTAAACTCTAAATAAAATAAGAAAAATTAAAAAATAAAAAAATAAAAATTTATTTATTATTTTGTTTTATCTATTATTACTTCTTTTGCAATGTTGCGAATTATTTTTTCACGCTTTTTGTCATCATTTTCCATAGTAGAACCACCCATAGCTTCCAATAAAATATTCTGATACTCCATGTGTTTTTTGGTATCTGTATCTTCGGCGGCGGGATTTTCTTCTCTCCACTGAGGTAGTTGTTTAATATTTTTATGTTCAACCTCTTTTATGGCGCGTTTAATTTTTACATTTTCATTGTTTTCCTTTTCCCAAGCATCTTTGTCTTTTACGTACATTGTTTCTCTCTTCAAGTCGCTACAGTGAATGGGTCTTTTACAAACATCAATGTCTTTCAAGTTTCTCAAGAATATTTTTGTGATTCCTTCTACGTAGCCAACTCTGCCTATCATATCTAAATCGCTTAATTGTAACTTGATTTGCTCTACAAAATCCGTTAGATTGAGTGCGTCTTTACATGTCTCGTTTAAAAAGAACTGTAAATTAAACTGGTTATTGCTGTTGCTATTGTGGCAATTGGTGTTAGTGTTTGTTGTAGAACTCACTTTACTTGCTATTTCAAACAATTGTTGCTGAAGTTTTTGATTTTCCATATTTTTCTCCATCATTTGTTTGTTCTGTTCTATAATAAGCTCTTTGAATTCTTGATTTTGTTTAAGTAATTCAAAAATTACATTACTTGATGGTTTTTCAAATTCTGTGGAGGCGTCATTTATTGGTTCTTGAAAATTGCACATTTTTTTATGATTGCATAGACTTGACATATGTTTATAATTTTTTCCACAGTTACATGTAAAATTTTTTTCTGCGCTTTTTTTTGTTAGGATGGCGTTAGGATTTGTTCGGATTATATGCTTACGTGTGGTATTGTGGCGATTAAAATCACTTTCTTTACAGCATTTAAAGTCACAATTTGTGCAGAAGAATTTTGTCGCGGTTTCCGGCGTTTTTGCGTTAGGAATCATTCGGCTAATATACTAACAGAAAAAACGCCTAAATCTTTTCCCTAAAAAAGTATTAAAAACTGTCATCATAATTTTATAATTATTATTTTTGTTATCAAGACCATAATGATGTGATGTCGGAAATTTAAAGGTGTTTTTCATAAAAGGTCGGCGGTTTTGAAAATTGGACATTTTTTTTGTCCTTTTTTGGAAATTGGAAACACTTTTGACCCTTTTTTATTCGAAATTTCCAAGATTTTTCTTTAAGTTCACTTTTAAGAATATATATTCTGATAAGTTAAAGACATTGGATAGCTGATTCTTGGATAGTCGGAGACAAAATATCTAATCATTTGATCCTTTGAAAGTGAATCCAAGAGAGAAAAAGTAATTCAATGTTATTAAATTAGTTTTTCTTTTTTCCTTTTTAATCTAAAACCATGGCTTTAATTCCAATTGTTTATCATTATTTTGCGACATAATAGGAGGATCCATTGGTTTATACATTGTGCTCGCATCTACTAGATATTTATGATAACCAATTGCCTCAGAATATACCTGATGCACGCAATAATCCAATACAATCTTATTCAATTGTTCCACTTGCTGTTGAACGTTTGTTGGTTGATTGGCTGCGTGCTGCAAAAATGTGCTGCGCATAACAATTTTAAGCGTGTCGCCGTCTTGATCACTTATGACATATTGACCATTTGACTTTTGATATACCCCGGCTCTAATACCATTTTGAATTATGCGAATGTTGTTGTGAGAGAAAAAGGTATTTGACAAGTCAGTGTTGTCCCATAAACCTTCGGTAGGATTCCTAAAAGTTGCGCATTGGTTTACTGGTATTTTGTCATACATTTGAAATAAATCGGTTGTTTTAGGGCCATTAATATCCACCCTTCCATTTGATGGTCTACAGTTATTCATTATAATATTCTAATATAAGAAAATATTATATACTATTATTTTATACATATGAACTTTCAATCCACAGTTTTAATAATTGCCGTAGTTATTCTTATAATATGCATGATTCTTATTGGTATCGCTTTAGCAAAAACCAAAAGCACGCAGCAATGGCCTCCACTTGTTGGCGATTGTCCCGACTATTGGATTGACATGTCCAATAATGGCGCGCAATGCGTTAATACTAAGGATTTAGGCACGTGCAATGCGAGCGTTCCCGCAGGTCAACACTTGCAAATGAATTTTACCGTTGCGCCTTATATTGGCCAAAATGCGGCCTGCTCAAAATATAAGTGGGCCACTGGTTGCGGTATTACTTGGGACGGCATTACTTCTGGTGTCCCCAACCCTTGCGACGCTTCTGGGAATACTCCCACGAGCGCATAAAATACGATAAAACAAAATAATATTTTTCAGGTCAAAATATTATTTTTAAGATAGTTAGATGAATTTATTACTTGCTCGCAATATTAATATTATTGATATATTTTCTTCCAATTATTTTCTTCCAATTACTTTCTTCCAATTTCCGGAAGGGTCAATTTTATAAATGTACAAAGGAGAACTAGCGTAAACATTTTTGTTTTCATCTGTTGACAATGAATTTATTGAATCATTTAGAGTCGCTAAGGTATTTATTTCTAGAGAATTAAAATTTACCTTATATACAATTTTACTTTCATAAAATGAGAAGTACAAATTCTCCCCCAATGTGTCTACTTTCATGTTAGCAAGTGTTCTAATCCCACCATAATAAAGATCGGAAGGTAATTTTGTCTCTATTTTTTTTATTATTTTTCCAGTAATAATATTAATTTTGTAAAATGAAAAATTATCTGACGAAAGAAACCCATCGTAATCTATTAAATAAACGTTTCCAGCGTCGTCCACATCCATTAGATATTTAAAGTATTTAATATCTTTTGGTATTGGTATTTGTCTTGCAATATATGTAGTAGGGTCAATCACATACAATCTACCATCTAAATCTATTGTGTAAACATTTCCCTCTGCGTCCACGCGTATCACCCCTGTTGTATCAGAAGCATTTGGTTTTATTATCAATTTTCCAAAATCTGTTACATTGCCATCCTTGTCAATTTTGCGAATCATATTATTGTTGACATTGCCGATTGTACTTGATTTTAAACTGTCGTATATATAGACATTGTTTGCCGCATCAACTGCTATATTATAAGGGCCTGAAAATGGAGGATTAGGTGAAATCCCTAAATTTTCAACTTTTTGACTAGCCATATTAAATTTATATACTTTCTGATTTTCACCATCGGATATATACACATTTTCGCCTTTTGTGTCCACGGATATCTTTGTAATATACTCTATAGATGTAATATTCTCTATAGAAGTGGCTTTATTTTTTGTAATCAAGTTGACAACAATTAAGCCAATTACTCCTAAAACTAAAAGAGTTCCAACTTTTCCCATCAAAATATGCTATATAAAGATATAATATAATATATTTTACAAAAATATTAATAAACGGTTGTCACATTACCAGTTTTTGCGTCAATCTTGCTGAGCAAATTGTTTCCTACATCGACAACATAAACATTTCCTGCAGAGTCTATCGCAATGTCGGCGAAGATTATTATATTATTTAAGTTCAAAAATTTTCCTAAATTGGTCACAGCGCCGGTTTTTGCGTCAAGTTTAAAAATTGAGTTGTTTCTTGGATTGGCAGCATAAACATTTCCTAGAGAATCTACTGCCACAGAGGTCCATAAATATTGGGTTCCGTCAGATGGAATAAAAAAAGTATAATGTAAATTGGTTATGTTTCCTTTAGCATCAATCTTGCCGAGGAAATTGGTTTTCATTGTATCGGTAACATAAACATTTCCCAGAGTGTCTACTGCCACTCCCACAGGTTGTCCGAAGAAGGGCTCTCCATCCACATCCTGACCTTGATCGTCCAGGTACACATCCAGTCCTGAAGAATCTTTAAAAACTATGCCTAAATTGGTCACAACACCGTCAGTGTCAATCTTACGCACTAAACTGTTTCCTGTATCGGCAACATAAACGTTTCCCTGAGAGTCTACTGCCACGCCGGTAGGATTATCGAATAATACTGCCACGCCGGTAGGATTATTGAATAATCCTAAATTGGTCACGACACCGTCAGCGTCAATCTTACGCACTAAACTGTTTCCTGTATCGGCAACATAAACATTTCTTGAAGAGTCTATCGCAACGCCGATAGGATTGTTGAATGATGGATGCTTTTTGTCCAAAAAAATCTTTCCCAATTTGGTAACATTACCGGTTTTTGCGTCAATCTTACAAACTGCATCATTTCCTTTATCGGAAACATAAATAATTCCTTTAGAATCTACCGCAACACCGCCAGAATATGTAAAGTTTGGAATTACTGGTTGATTTGGTTCTGGTTCTGGTTCTGCCTCTGGTTCTGCCTCTGGTTCTGGTTCTGGTTCTGCCTCTGGTTCTGGTGTGGGTGTTTCTTTGTTGTTAATCAAAAAAACCGCAACAAGTGCTCCAATAACTCCTAAAACTAAAAGAGTTCTAACTTTTCCCATTACAATTATACAATATAAAGATATAATACGTTTTACAAAATTATTAAACGTTTGTTACATTTTACGGGGTTGTTGCAAGGAGACTTTCGGTTATCTTGTAACTTGTGCGTTTTCCAATCAATTTGGTGTCAAAATCTTTTATAAGTTTCCCAGTATTTAATGACATTAAACGCACTCTAAAATTTCCAGAGTCGGCAACATATAAATTTTCTCCGGTTTTATCTACCACCAAGCCGAGTGGTCCGTTAAATTCTTCATTTAAAAATAACTCTTTTATTGTCCCACCATTGGTTAAATCAACCCGCGTTACACTATTAAATTCAATTAACGTATAATATAAATACTTGGCTGAATTATCCACCGCCATGAATGCAACCTCTAAAGTATCTAAGACGTAATTTGCTACTTTTTTTATTTCCCCCGAAGAAGTAATTTTGTATATACCGTCGGTATTTACTGCGTATATGTTTTCATCTTTGTCAATTGTAAAATTTGTAAAAAAAATCTCATCATCTATCAAAGGTGCATTTTTAATATCACCCAAAGTGTCAATTTTATAAATCACTTGTGTGCGGTCTAAAAAAAATATATTATTTTTTGCGCTTACCAATACGCGAACTGGATTAAAATTTTTAGCGACAACTTCTCTTGTATTAGTGATTGCGTCAATTTTGTAGAGAAATGCTGTTTCTTCGTCTATAATATCGGTAACATAGACGTTTTCGGTCTTGTCCACTGCAATGTCAATGATTGTGATAAAATTATTATTTCCTAAAAGAGTTAGTATACCTTCATCAATCTTGAATACTAAACCATTATCAGGGTCAGTTATGTAAATCTTGCCATTTGCACTAATTGCCAAACCGGACGGACCCACAGGTTGTTCAGGATCTACAGGATCTACAGGATCTACAGGATCTACAGGATCTACAGGATCTACAGGATCTACAGGTTGTTCAGGATCTACAGGATCTACAGGATCTACAGGTTGTTCAGGATCTACAGGATCTACAGGTTGTTCAGGATCTACAGGTTGTTCAGGATCTACAGGATCTACAGGTTGTTCAGGATCTACAGGTTGTTCAGGATCTACAGGCTCCTCTGTTTCGTCTTTCTTAAGTTTTGAAAAAAAAACAATCCCAGTTACAATTGCAACAATTAGCAAAACGTCTAAAATAACGGTTGACTTTTTTCCCATTACAATTATACAATATAAAGATATAATACGTTTTACAAAAATATAAAATATTAATAAATGGTTGTCACGTTGCCAGTATTTGCATCAATCTTACTCAGGAAATTGATCCCTGTATCGACAACATAAACATTTCCTGCAGAGTCTACCGCCACGCCGGTAGGAGTTTTGAAGGATGTATAACGTTCGTCCAAAAATGTCGTTTCTAAATTTGTCACAACATTGTCAGTGTCAATCTTACGCACTAAACTGTTTCCTGTATCGGCAACATAAACATTTCCCTGAGAGTCTACTGCCACGCCATTAGGATGTTTAAATGATTTATTTCCTAAATTGGTAACAACACCTTTAGTGTCAATCTTACGCACTAAATTATTTCCTGTATCGGCAACATAAACATTTCTTGAAGAGTCTATCGCAATGCCGATAGGAGTTTTGAAGGATGGATGATCTGTGTCCAAAAAAATCTTACCCAATTTGGTAACATTACCGGTTTTTGCGTCAATCTTACGCAGTAAATTGCGTTTTGTATCGGCAACATAAACATTTCTTGAAGAGTCTACTGCCACGCCGCTAGGATATTTGAAGGTTGGGTTCACTTTGCTTACAAAATTCTTACCTAAATTGGTGACATTACTGTTAATATCGTCAATTTCGCGAACAAGATTGTTTCTTCTATCAGCTACATACACGCGTCCATCGCCGCCCACTGCCACGCCGCCAGGAGAATTGAAACTCTGAAACTTATTATGTACTCTTTCAAAGTTTGTTCTTAAATTTTTTAAATTGGTCGCAACACCTTTACAACTAATCTTACATATTGCATTTCTGTTTCCTGCATTGGAAACATAGATATTTCCTTCAGAGTCCACTGCCACACCATTAGAATATTTAAAGTACGTTAATGAATGGTCCATCAAAATATACTATAATATGTTATAATATATTCTACAAAAATATAAAATATTAATAAACGGTTGTCACATCACCAGTTTTTGCGTCAATCTTGTTCAACAAATTGGTTTCTATATTGACAAAATAAACATTTTCCACAGAGTCTACCGCAATTCCTAGAGGAACAAATGAACCTGGAATATTTGAGTCCAAAAAATTTTTTCCTAAATTGGTCACAACGCCGGTTTTTGCGTCAAGTTTACGCACTAAACTGTTTCCTACATCGGCAACATAAACATTTTTTCCTAGAGGGTCTACTGCTACGCAAGTAATATAGGGGGTTTCTAAAAACTCGCCAAATTCGGTTATAACGCCTGAGTCAATCTTATAAAGAAAACCTTTACTTGTATCGGCAACATAAACATTTCCCTCAGGGTCTACTGCCACTCCGATAACATTGCTGAAGAAGGGCTCTCCATCCATATCCTGACCTTGATTGTCCAGGTTCACTTCCCCTCCTGAAGAATCTTTAAAAACTATGCCTAAATTGGTCACAACACCGTCAGTGTCAATCTTACGCACTAATTTGTTTCCTGTATCGGCAACATAAACATTTCCCTGAGAGTCTACTGCCACGCCGGTAGGATTTTTGAAGGATGGATGCTTTTTGTCTTTAAAAATCTTGCCTAAATTTGTCACATTACCGTTAGTGTCAATCTTACGCACTAAACTGTTTCCTGTATCGGCAACATAAACATTTTTTTCAGAGTCTACTGCCAAGCCGATAGGATTGTTGAATGATTGATGATTTATGTCTTCAAAAATTGTTTTTAAATTGTTAACATTGACAGCATTGTCTTTATAAGTAATCTTACACACTACATTATTTCCACTATCGGAAACATAAATAATTCCTTCATTGTCTACCGCAACACCGCCAGAATATGTAAAGTTTGGAATTACTGGTTGACTTGGTTCTGGATCTGGACTTGGTTCAGGAGCTGGAGCAGGAGCTGGAGCAGGAGCTGGAGCTGGAGCTGGAGCTGGAGCTGGAGTTGGATCTGGAGTTGGTTCTGGACTTGGTTGTGGTTTTTTGTTTTGGTTTTCAATAACCAAAATGGTGGCAGCAACAACTGCTCCAATAACTCCTAAAACTAAAAGAGTTCTAACTTTTCCCATTACAATATACTATAATATGTTATAATATGTTATAATATGTTATAATATATTTTACTAAAAATATTATCTATCACGCATGACTTATATTAAAGGGTCGTTACTACGTCTGTATTGACGTCAATCTTACGGACAAATGAGTAAAATTTATTGGTTAATAAATCATATTTTGTGCTTTCAGTTATGTATACATTTCCTGCATCATCTGTGGCGATGTCAGTTGGTAAATATATATATGGGCTCGCATTTTCTCCAATGCTTTTTATCACGCCAGATTTTATATCAATTTTATCAACTGAATTACTAAATTTGTATATTGCATAAATATATTCTCCTTCGCTGTCCACTGCAATTGCTTTATAAGGTTGAAATATAGACGGCGTTTTAGTCGTCGGTATTTTTGTTCTAGTTCTGGCATTTGGATCAATCTTAAATAACGTTCTACCGTCGTCATTAATGTATACATTTCCATATTTATCAACATCCGCGTTTACAGGTGACGCAAAAGGTGTATTTTTCTTTTTAATAAACGCGCCTGCAACAACTGCACTCGCTGCTGCTAAAACTATAATTGACGCAGCTTTTCCCATCAAAATATACTATTCCGAGCGATAATATTTTTTACAAAAAAAATATCCACCATAAATAAGAACAAGAATGTTTGACCTAGATTTAATTAAAACTTTGCCGCTTGAAATTGAAATACACATCCAAGATTTTATACCCATACAAGTTTTATACACTCTAACAAAAAAATATTACATTAAATATCATAAACATATTAAGGAATGGATTCCGAAAGATTTATATGAAAATTATTTGCGAGACATGATACGACGAGACAACGATTTCGCATTTAACGAGATAATTAAAGAAAATTACAAAAAATGGTTGCAAATAAAAAAATACAGATATAAAAACACAACTTACGGAAATTATATATGCTTTATAGACGCTTTTTGCATAGAGAATCAATCAACAAATTGCCGCAATTTATTAAAAGATTTTCTCAATAAAACTGGTTTGAGTAAAAATCAGCATAAAAAGAATACTATTACAAATATAATATGGACAAACTAAATTTGAATGAAATGTTAAACAGAGAATTGGATGCTATTAAAATGAAAGAAACGTTAAAAGATTTTGAACTCAACAAGCGAAACCATTTATTCAAGAAGGGTATTTATGTTTACGGCGAACCTGGAACCGGCAAAACCACGTTTGTGATGGATATACTGAAAGAAATGAATTACGACGTTGTTAGATATGATGCGGGTGACATAAGAAACAAAACGATTATTGATACGCTCACAAAACACAACATGTCTGATAAAAATATTATGAGCATGTTTCATAAAAATATTAAAAAAATTGCCATTGTTATGGACGAGATTGACGGAATGAATAATGGCGATAAAGGCGGAATAAACACTCTTATCAAACTTATTCGCCCCAAAAAAACCAAAAAGCAAAAGCTAGAAGAAGTAACACTGAATCCAATTATTTGCATCGGTAATTACCATATTGATAAAAAAATTAAAGAACTCATGAAGGTTTGCAATACTATAGAACTTAAAAAACCAACATGTCCTCAAGTTACAAATATAATTAAAACTTTGATGCCAACGCTTGAAGGTAACCTGCAACAAAACATTTCCACATTTATTCAACATGACCTGAGAAAAATAAAAACAATGTTCCAAATCTATCAAAGCAAAGAGGGGGTTTTAAAAGACGACGTTATTAATAACATATTTCAAGTAAAATCTTATAATGATGACACAAAACAAATAACCCAAAAATTAATTAATAGTAAATACCACATCAATGATCATTTGTCTATTATGAATGAAACGGATAGAACTATTGTTGGATTGTTGTGGCACGAAAATATTATTGATGTTTTGGGAAAAATGAAACCAAACGCATCAATTCCAGTGTATTTAAACTTGTTGAATAATATGTGTTTTGCTGATTACATTGATCGCATAACGTTTCAAAAGCAAATATGGCAATTCAACGAGATGAGTTCTATTATTAAGACGTTTAAAAATAATAAACTGTATCATGATTCTTTTAAAAAGAAACCCAAGTATAACCCTTTAGAGGTGAGATTTACAAAAGTGTTAACAAAGTATTCAACTGAATACAACAATTCCATTTTTGTTCAGAATTTATGCCAACAACTTGGAATGGATAAAAAAGACTTGTTTGCGTTCTTTTTAGACTTGAAAAATAAACACGACGACGGTGAAATTTCTGCAATGTTTGAGAATTATGAAATTACTAAATTGGATATTAATCGCATTTACCGATATTTGGAAAAGTACACCAAGGAAAACGCGGAAGACAGCGAAGAGGTGGTTGACACTGAATTGTCTGATGGGGAATAATTTTATTTTTAATAAATATAATATATATATATAAATAAAATATAATGGGAAAATTGTTAGATATTGCCGCTTCTGTTGAAAAAAGTCCTGTTACGCGCGTTTTATTGGGAATTGTTTTAGGTGTTTCAAGTGTTTTAATAGACAAGAAAATGAACAATCGC
>Ga0209443_1000818_pt1 | contig 20575 bp, 9 predicted proteins | sample LauGreBMM110DCMD_2_FD_187571 | JGI IMG/M metagenome (GOLD analysis project Ga0209443, IMG submission 187571) | Freshwater lake microbial communities from Lake Michigan, USA - Su13.BD.MM110.DCMD (SPAdes) (version 2) | ecosystem: Environmental > Aquatic > Freshwater > Lake | place: Lake Michigan... | reverse complement strand
TTTGTACCTCTGGAAGTTGCCCAAATATGGGTGAATGCTGGGGCGAAGGTACCGCAACGTTCATGATTTTAGGAAATATCTGTACTCGTTCGTGTGGCTTTTGTGGTGTAAAAACAGGCCGACCTGAAACAGTAGATTGGGACGAACCTGAAAAAGTAGCACGTTCTATTAAAATTATGAACATCAAACATGCTGTTATTACTAGCGTGGATCGTGATGATTTAAAAGATATGGGTTCGATCATTTGGGCAGAAACAGTGAAAGCCATTCGCCGAATGAATCCAAACACGACTTTAGAAACTTTAATTCCAGATTTTCAAGGGAATACCAGAAATATAGACCGAATTATTGAAGTGGCACCCGAAGTAGTTTCGCACAACATGGAAACGGTCAAACGCTTGACGCGTGAAGTGCGCATTCAGGCTAAATATGAAAAAAGCTTAGAAGTGTTGCGTTATTTGAAAGAGCAAGGCATCAAAAGAACAAAATCGGGCATCATGTTAGGATTGGGTGAAACGGAGGAAGAAGTAATTCAAGTTTTACACGATTTAGCTGATGCGAAAGTGGACATTGTAACCATTGGTCAATACTTACAACCGAGTAAAAAACACTTACCTGTTAAAGAATTCATCACGCCAGAACAATTTGCAAAATATGAACAAATTGGGAAAGAATTAGGTTTTAGACATGTAGAAAGCGGTGCTTTAGTGCGATCTTCTTATCATGCCGAAAAACATATTCATTAAGCGGAATGATGGATGCTGGATGCTGGAAGTTTTTTTATATTCCGAATTCAAATAATTAATATTTACAACACTAACTTTTCAACTTGAAATTTGAAATCTGAAACAAAAATAAAAATTTCTATTAATGGTTTTGGAAGAATTGGACGAAATGTATTCCGATTACTTTTGAATCATCCTACAATTGAGGTAGTTGCCATCAATGACATTGCCGATAATAAAACAATGGCACATTTGATAAAGTATGATAGCATTCATGGTGTTTTACAGGAATCTGTTTCTTTTTTAGATGATTCAATAACTATTAATAATAATAACTATTTATTTTTTCACGAAAGTAACATTGGAAACTTAGATTGGAAATCATTAAATATTGATATTGTTATAGAATGTACTGGAAAACACAAAACATTTGAAGATCTGAACCAACACATTTTAGCGGGAGCAAAAAAAGTAATATTATCCGCGCCGCCCGAAGACGAAAAAATAAAAACCGTAGTTTTAGGCGTAAACGAACATATTTTAGATGGTACGGAAACCATCATATCCAATGCAAGCTGCACTACAAATAACGCAGCGCCAATGCTTAAAATCATTCACGAATTGTGTGGTATTGAACAAGCATATATCACAACCGTTCACTCCTACACTACAGATCAAAGTTTACACGATCAACCACATAAAGATTTACGAAGAGCACGCGGAGCTGCACAATCTATAGTTCCTACAACTACTGGAGCTGCAAAAGCATTGACCAAAATATTTCCAGAATTGGAAGGAAAAATTGGAGGTTGTGGTATTAGAGTTCCTGTTTCCGATGGTTCACTTACCGATATTACTTTTAATGTAAAACGAGAAGTTTCAATTGACGAAATCAATCTAGCATTTAAAAAAGCTGCTGAAACCAATTTAAAAGGAATTATAGAGTTTACCGAAGATCCAATTGTTTCGGTAGATGTTATTGGCAATCAAAATTCATGTGTTTTTGATGCGCAACTAACTTCTGTAATCGATAAAATGGTAAAAATCGTAGGTTGGTATGATAATGAAATTGGCTATTCGTCAAGAATCATTGATTTAATTTCATTCGTATCCAAAAAATAAACTTTTTTTTTAATCACAAATCACTTAAATTGCGTGGTTAAAAATAATTTCATTTGAATTTACTTAAGCAAATTTTAATCGTATTCTTACTAGTAACTTGTACAAGCTACTCGCAATCAGTGTACAAAGATGTTGCCAAGATCAATGATAGTACCGATTACTATTTAGAAATTGGACTTTTTAACAAAGAGGAAAAAAAGTCGATCAGTAAGTCAATTTTATTTACAGAAAAAGCAATATCCTTTGCTAAAAATAAGCAGCAAAAAAATAAATTAGGAATTGGGTATTTGCAACTCGCCACAATTTACTTCGACATTGAAAAAAATGAACTTGCAATAGATAACTTCATAAGAGCAATCAATGTATTTGATAAAAAAAATCCGACTACAAATTTAGCACTCGCTTATTATGGATTAGGAAAATGCTATCTTAAAAAAAATAAAATTGGTGTAGCCGAAATTTATTTTGAAAAAGCAGCTTCACTTTATGAAGAACTTAATTTTTATGAAGCGATAGAACTAATCAACTTACAAAAAGGGATCATCAACAAAGAAAAAAGAAAGTTTGCAAACGCTACGTCAATATTAAAATCGGTTATTGAAAACTTAACAGAAGATACATTTATAACTACAAAAACTGAAGCTTACTTTCAATTAGGCGAAATTGAAATGGCACAAGGCAACTATACTTCAGCCATTAATTACTATAACCTTGCAAACAAATCAAACACTAATAATAAAACTGATTTTGGAATTTCAAAAAGAATTTTAAAGCAGTTGAGTGTTGGTTATGAAAAAGCAAAAAATCCTGACCAATCGTTAGTGTATTTGAAAAAATACTCACACTTATCGGACTCATTAAATACCCGCTTTAATTCAAATGCTTCCGAAAACATGATAGATAAAGTTCAATTTGACGAACAATTAAAAAAAATTGAGCAGTTGGATAAAGAGAAAAAAAGCCAACAAAAAACATTACGCTTTTCAAAATTAATTTTCATTTTAAGTATTGCGCTTATTTCTATTTTATCGCTATTAAGTTTTTCTCTATACAAAAACAACAAAATAAGAATTACCTCAAATAAACTTTTAGAAGAAAAAAATAAAGAACTAACCCTTGAAAAAGAAAAAGCGGAACAAGCTTCAAAAGCAAGAGCCGAATTTTTATCTACTGTTAGTCATGAATTAAGAACACCCTTGAATGCCATAAATGGTATAACCTATTTGTTATTGCAAGAAAAACCAAAAGCCAGCCAACTCAACTATTTAAAATCGTTAGAATTTTCGGGAAGCTATTTGTTGCATTTTATCAATGATATTTTAGAAATTAACCGATTGGAATCGGATAAAATTCAAGTCGAAAAAATCAATTTCAACTTAAAAGAATTGATTGAAAATATTACCATTTCTTTTAAAGAATTCATTCAGGAAAACAACACGAAATGTCTTTTAACAATTGACCCTAGTATTACCGAATATTTAAAAGGCGATCCCACAAAACTTTCTCAAATCGTCATTAATTTACTAAATAACGCTATTAAGTTTAGTAAAAATGGGGCAGTTTGGTTTACTATTAAGAATTTACAGGAAAGTGATGAAACTATAAAATTACATTTCGAAATTAAAGATAACGGCATTGGCATACCTCTAGAAAAGCAAGACACTATTTTTGATAGTTTTAGTCAAGGTTCAGTAGAAATAAACAGAACCTATGGTGGCACAGGTTTAGGGCTTTCAATTGTAAAAAAAATTCTTGAACTAATGGATAGTACCATTCATTTATCTAGCGAAAGTGGAAAAGGAAGTACATTTACATTTGAATTGCTATTTGAAAAAGGACAAAAAGAGGCGTTAAAATCAGCTCCAATAACAACCCTTTCAAACCTCAGCGAGAAAACAATTCTTCTTGTTGAAGACAACAAAATCAACCAAATGATTACCCAAAAAATGTTAGAAAACAAAGGTATTTCATGCGTTATTGTTGACAGTGGTGAAGAAGCAATTGAAAATATAAAAACAAATAACTACGATTTAATTTTAATGGATGTGCATTTACCAGGAATGAGTGGAACGGAAGCTACATCTGTCATAAGATCATTTGATAAGCAAACGCCTATAATTGCCCTAACAGCCATTTCATTAAACGAAAACAAAGAAACGCTACTTTCTTTTGGCATGAATGAAGTGATTACAAAACCGTTTGAACCTGAACATTTTTATTCGGTTGTCCATTCGTATTTAACTAAGAATAAATAATCAAATTTTTTATTAATTTTCGAACATTGGGTTCTGCTTTTTTAGCTGCTTCCAGAACTTCTTGATGATTAACATTTTCAATATTTTCTTTATCTCCCATATCGGTAATTACCGAAATTCCAAAACATTTTAAATCCATATGACGGGCAACAATAACTTCAGGAACTGTTGACATTCCAACGCAATCGGCACCAATGGCTTTGACCATTTTGTATTCTGCTAGCGTTTCAAACGTTGGCCCTTGTAGTGCTAAATAAATGCCTGATTTCAATTCAATTTTCAATTGATTTGCCAGTTCCAATGCTTTATTAATCAATGCCGTAGAATATGGTTCGCTCATATTTACAAATCTCGGACCAAAACGTTCATCATTCTGTCCTCGTAGCGGATGCTCTGGCAACATGTTAATATGATCTGTAATCACCACAATATCACCCACTTTATATGCAGGATTAACACCACCAGAAGCGTTAGAAACAATAAGTTTTTTTATTCCTAAAAACTTCATCACACGAACCGGAAAGGTAACTTGTTTCATGTCATAACCTTCATAAAAATGGAAACGACCTTGCATGGCAACAACTTTTTTTCCTTGAATTGTACCAAAAACTAATGCGCCTTTATGACCTTGAACTGTTGAAATAGGAAAATGAGGAATTTCGGTATATGGCAATACATATTCTATACTAATATCGTTAGTAAAATCACCCAAACCGGAACCTAATATCACCCCAAATTCTGGAGTGAAATTTGTTTTTTCTTTAATAAAACTAACCGTTTCTTGAACTTGTTCCCACATAATCCTCTATTGTTTTATCGAAATTTGTATTTAAAAAAACAGCTTTTATTGGCAAATAATATAATTGAGAATTGGGCAACAATCCATTTAATCGAACAAAATCTTTTTCCGTTGTAATAATTTTTCTTCCCTTAGCTTTTGCTAAAATTTGTTCACAATCTTGCTTTGAAAATTGATGATGATCAGGAAAAGTCATCGTTTCATTGCTCTCCTTCTTTAGAAAATCGAAAAATAATTTAGGATTTGCAATTCCAGCAATTAATAACTTACTTTCTGATTTTAAAGCTTCAACATGAATCCTATTTTCATTACCATAAACACAATCATCATATTGAATCGTGGTAAAATAAACCGGCTGTTTAACCTGTAACTTTTCTTTTATTTCATGCTGTGCAAGTTCTGACAAATCCTTTGGACATTTAGTGATAATTATCATGTCTGCTCTTTTTTTTCCAAGAGCTGATTCTCTTAAATTTCCATACGGCAAGATAAAATCATCACAAAACAAATCATCATAAGCCGTGAGTAAAACATATAAACCCGCTTTAACTTTTCTATGCTGAAAAGCATCGTCCAATAAAATAACTTCGGGTTTATTTGATAATTGTAAAAGTTGTTCAATTCCGTTTTTGCGATTTGTATCAACCGCTACCTGAATCTTAGGAAATTTTGAATGAAACTGAAAAGGCTCGTCACCAATTGAACTAGCAGTAGCATTCTCATCAGCCAAAATAAAATCTTTTGTAGAACGCTTGTAGCCGCGACTTAAAACCGCTACGTTATATTTTTCAGAAAGCAATCGAATTAAATACTCTATTTGCGGGGTTTTTCCGGTACCGCCCACACTTAAATTCCCCACGGCAATTATTGGCACATCAAAAGAATGACTTTTAAATACACCTATATCATAGAGCCAATTTCGGATAAATGTAATGAGCCAATACAAAAAGGCAAGAGGAAAAAGTATTTTTCGTAGGAAATTCATACTACGAAAGTATAATAAAATATTTGTAAAATAAAGTTTATCTCTTTTAACATCATATTTCTATGGAGTAATTCATTATTTTTGTAAGTATTATTTTGAAAATAAACCTCATGAAACTCACAAAAATACTTTCTATACTTGAAGAAATGGCACCTTTGAGTTATGCTGAAGATTTTGACAATGTTGGCCTTTTGGTAGGAAATACTGATCAAGAAATAACTGGAGTCTTAGTCTGTCATGATGCATTAGAAGCCGTGATTGACGAAGCAGTTGCTAAAAAATGTAATTTGGTCGTTTGCTTCCATCCTATTTTGTTTTCAGGTATTAAAAAAATTACGGGGAAGAATTACGTGGAACGAACAATTTTAAAAGCAATTAAAAATGATGTTGCTGTTTATGCTGTGCATACGGCATTGGATAATCATCCAAATGGTGTGAACAAAATTTTCTGTGATGCAATAGGATTGCAACATTCTAAAGTTTTAATTCCGAAAGAAAATTACATTCAAAAATTAGTTACCTACACCATTCCAGAAAATGCCGAAAAATTACGAAATGCTTTATTTGAAGTGGGTGCAGGAACAATAGGAAATTATGAAGATTGTAGTTTTTCGTCCAAAGGCATCGGAACTTATATGGGAAATGAAGCTTCGAATCCAGAAATAGGCGAACGCTTTGAATTTGTTGAAACACAAGAAATTAAAGTTGAAGTGACTTTTGAAAAGCATTTGCAAGCCAAAATACTGAAAGCGCTATTTAATAATCATGTTTACGAAGAAGTAGCTTATGAAATATACCAATTAGAAAACAAACATCAAAATATTGGTTTAGGACGAATTGGCGAGTTGGAACTACCTCTTTCTGAAGGTGATTTTTTAAATTTGGTCAAAGAAAAACTAGATTGTGGTGGCATTCGACATAGTGCTTTCACAGGAAAAACTATAAAAAAAGTAGCCGTTTTAGGTGGAAGTGGAAGTTTTGCTATTAAAAACGCAATCAACTCAGGAGCAGACGCTTACCTTACTGCCGATCTAAAATATCATCAGTTTTACGAAGCTGAAAATCAATTACTTTTAGCCGATATTGGTCACTTTGAAAGCGAAAGATATATAAAAAATTATATAGTTGATTTTCTTAAAGAAAAAATCACTAATTTTGCAATCATTTTATCAGAAGAAAATACAAATCCAGTTAAGTACTTTTAAATATGGCAACAATCAAGGAGATAAGCGTAGAAGATAAGTTAAGAGCCCTTTATGCTTTACAACTAGTTGATTCTAAAATTGACGAAATAAGAAATGTTAGAGGAGAATTGCCTCTTGAAGTAGATGATTTAGAAGATGAGGTAGCAGGACTTTCTACTCGTTTAGAAAAGCTAAAAAGCGATTTAGAAACTATTGATGAGCAAATCAAACAAAAGAAAAACGCAATTGAAGGGCATAATGCAGCTATTAAAAAATATCTAGAACAACAAAAAAATGTGCGCAACAACAGAGAATTCAATTCTTTAACTAAGGAAGTAGAATTTCAAGAATTAGAAATTCAATTGGCTGAAAAGCATATTAAAGAAATGAAAGCTTCTATTGAACACAGAAAAGAAGTTGTTGGTCAAACTCAAGAAAAATTAGACGGTAAAACAACGCATCTAACTCACAAAAAAGCGGAATTAAGTGACATTATGGCTGAAACCGAAAAAGAGGAAAATTTCTTACTTAAAAAATCATCTGAGTTGAGAGGAAAAAGCGAAGAGCGTTTATTAGCTGCTTACGACAGAATAAGAACCAGCGTAAGAAATGGTTTAGCCGTAGTTTCAATTGAACGTGGCGCTTCAGCTGGATCGTTTTTTACCATTCCACCACAAACACAAATGGAAATTGCAGCTCGTAAAAAAATCATTACAGACGAACACAGTGGAAGAATTCTTGTTGATGGTGTTTTAGCTGATGAAGAAAAAGTAAAAATGGAAAAATTATTTGCAAGCATTTAATTAATTTCGTTACAAAAATAAATGAAAGTCCTTTTTTTAAAGGGCTTTTTTTTTGGATTGCCACGAAGACACAAAGACACAATGGCGTTACATTTTTCATAGACAATATACTTAGAATTACTTCGCCAATTCTTTATTGATCGGATCATGGAGCTATTTTAAAAAAGCTTGGTGAACTTTGCGAAAAACTTTGCGTCTCTGCGTTTAAAACCCATTGACTCAATACACTAAAAAGTATATCTTTGCTACATGGAAGAAAATGTAACCCGAATTAATAAATTTTTATCAGAAACCGGTTTTTGTTCCCGTAGAGAAGCCGATCGTTTAATTGAGCAAGGAAGAGTTACCATTAACGGAAAAGTTCCAGAAATGGGCACTAAAGTCACTCCAAGCGATGAAGTTAGAGTAAACGGAAACTTAATTCAGGAGCGCAATGAAAAACCTATCTATTTAGCCTTTCATAAACCTGCCGGAATTGAATGCACAACTAATTTAGAGATTAGAGATAACATAATTGATTACATAAACTATCCTGAACGTATTTTCCCAATCGGGCGTTTAGATAAAGCCAGTGATGGATTGATTTTTATGACCAATGATGGCGATATTGTAAACAAAATTCTTAGAGCAAGAAATAACCACGAAAAAGAATACATTGTTACCGTAAATCATCCTATTACCGATCGATTTATTGAACGAATGTCTAATGGAATTCCAATTTTGGAAACAATTACTAAGAAATGTAAAGTAGAACAAATTAGTAAATACGTCTTCCGAATTATTTTAACGCAAGGATTGAATCGTCAAATTAGAAGAATGTGCGAATATTTAGATTATGAAGTAACGGCTTTAAAACGTACTCGGATCATCAATATTTCATTAGACGTTGCCGAAGGAAAATACCGAAACTTAACCGATGCTGAAGTTGCCGAATTAAATAAACTTATCGAACCTTCAAGCAAAACCGAAGAAGCCAGTTTACCGAGCAATAAAACTAAGTTTACAGGGAAACGAAATTATGGCGAACGAAATCGTTAAATTCCAAGTTCCATTACATAATCATCCATTACATAGCCTTCACCAATATCAATCACCTCGTCTTTTATTACTGTAAAACCTAGTTTAGTATAAAAATGTAGGGAGGTGTTGTATTTATTCACATTTAAGAAAATGGCTTTTTGATTATTTTCAATAGCTTTTTCTTTTACCAATTCAAAAAACTGCCTACCTAAACCAGTACCTTGTGTTTCGGGTAAGACATAAATTTTATGAATTTTTGTTTTGTGAGGTGCACTATTGATTTCAAAAGATAGAAAACCTACAAAGTTCTCATTTTCATCTTGTGCCAAATAAAACACATGCCCTTTATCCATTAACTGAGACAAAGCATTTTCATTATAAAACCGATTAATCATGTAATCCAATTGTGCTTTGGATAAAATTGTTCCATAGGCTACAGGCCAAATCTTCTTGGTTAATTCAATTATGATGGGTAGTTGATTTACTTTTATCTGAATCAATTTCATGATGTAAAAATAAAAACAAAAAGAGCCAATCTATAAAGATTGACCCTTTTTTTTAATATAGTGTTAAAAATTATTTTTAACTAAACCTTTTTAAAATCTTAGTTAAATTTATAACTTAAAAAGAATTCATTTGAACCATTCGCTCTTCCAACTAATTGGCTGCGTAAGCTGTACTCATAAGCATAACCTAATGCAAACTTTTTACTAATATTGATTTTAGTTAAACCTGCAAAAGTACGATCTGTTCTATACGTAACACCAAAATCAAATCGATCATCAAATTTAGCCGTTGTGGTAAAATCTGTTGAAAAAGGCGCTCCATTTACATAACGGACCATTACCGATGGAACTAAATCAAATGAAGGGGTAATTTCAAATGTTCTACCCGCTGCAAAATAATAATGTGCTTGATCAGTTGCTGCAGTAGCAAAACCATCTTCCTCTTTTGCTCTTTTTGTATCAAGCATTTTAGGTGTAGATAATGAAACAAAATAATCTTTGTGCTTTAGATAAAAACCAATTCCAATATTTGGATTAAATCTAGATATTGGTTGTAAACTTGGATCAGACACATTATAATTGTATGTTTCTAAACCATTGGTATTAACTTCATAATTATTACCACCTGCTTTAATACCCATAAATAAACTCAAAGCATCATTTAATTGAACTTTGTATGAAAAGTCAACTGCTACAAATGTTTGTTTTTCAATAAAAACTTCATCTTTTATAATAGAAACACCAAAAGATAAATTTTTATTTAAAGGGGTCATGAATGAAGCCGCCTGTGTTTGTGGGGCGTCTTTAACACCCGTCCATTGTTGTCTAACACTTGTTCTAAATTGAGTTTCTCCATCTACACTAACAGCAGCTGGATTAACCAAATTTAAATGATTGTTATAAAAAGCTAAAATACTTTCTTGCTGAGCAAAGACACCACTACTTATAAAAAGTAGTAGTGCTAAGCCAATATTTTGAAATTTTTTCATTGTAAATTGATTTTACTTTTAATTATTTAGTGATATAAATCCAACCATCATGATCGATAGAACCATTACCATCTAAATCGATTTGATAATAATATGAAGATGCATCTGGAATGTTATTTCCATTATTTGCATACGAACCATTCCAATCGTTTTGATAATTACGTTTGTTAAAGATCAAATCTCCCCAACGGTTATATACTTTAACTGAATTATTAGGGTAGTTTTGAATATTATTGATAAACCAAGTATCATTTATACCGTCTCCGTCAGGAGTGATCGCTTGAGATACGTTAATCTCAACTGTATCACAAATATCACCCATTCCATCATTGTCGACATCCTCTTGACCTGGATTATAGATAAATGGACAATTGTCATAACCATCTAAAATACCATCATTATCATCATCATTATCACAAGCATCTCCAATTCCATCAGCGTCATTATCTGCTTGATTTGAATTAGCTTGAGTAGGACAGTTATCATTAATATCTAATATACCATCATTATCGTCATCAGGATCACAATTATCTGGAGTACCATCTAAATCGTTATCACCTGTTGTTGAAAAATCAACTGTTACAGTTACTATAGCAGTACCCGTTGAAACATTTCCATTAACATCCGTAACAGTTAAAGTAACGGTGTTTGGACCTAAGTTTGCACAAGTAAACGTACTTGGGCTAACTGTAACTGAAGCAATACCACACGCATCTGTAGAACCATTATTAATTTGAGCTGCAGTAATACTTACTGTACCAGCTGCATTTAATAGAACTGTTAATGGTTGTGTAACCACTGTAGGACCTACTTGATCTCGAACTGTAACCACTGCTGTAGCAGAAGTTGTATTCCCACTAGCATCTGTTGCAGTTAAAGTTACCGTATTTGCTCCCACATTAGCACAAGTAAACGAAGTAGGACTCACAGTTAACGTAGCAATACTACAGTTATCAGAAGAACCATTATCTACTTGAGCAGCAGTTAGTGTTGCAGTACCTGCAGCATTCAATTGAAGCGTAACAGGACGAGTAACTACTACTGGAGCAACTGCATCTCTCAATGTAATTGAAGCTGTTTTAATACAACCTGTTGATCCATTTGTTGAAGTTGCAACATAAGTTAATGGTGCAACAGTAGTTGGTAAAACATAAACAGTTGAAGCAGAAGTTCCAGGTGTATAAGGAACTGTTGCAGCAGCATTTGTATATAAATTATTTGGAGGAGACCATGTAATGTTACTTTGTGATTTCACAACTCTAACATCATCAATCAACCAACCATAATAATTTACACTTGAGTCAGTAGTATAACGGAATCGTACTCTAAACTGAGAACTTGTTAACGCAGCAGCTGGAATATTAAACGTTTCCGTTTTCCATAAGCTAGTTGCTGGTCCAGTTCCTGGAGTTGAAGTAGTACCTGTAAATGCAGCATTCCAATCAGTATAACTTGCTTTTGTAAATCTAGCAAATCCACTAGTACCAAAAACTGAAGTAGCAGCTGAACCAAGATAATTAGCCGGTGTGAAAGTAGTCCAAGTAGAACCACCATCTGTAGAATATTCTACATATCCATAATCAAAACCAGCTTCTGTTGCAGCAATATGAGAAAAAGTAACTGAAGCACTTGCTGCACCTGATAAATCAATATTTTGATTCAATGCAAACGTTGCTACTGCACTTGTGCCAGTTGTAAATAAAGTTGATCCATTACCTTGTACATAATAATCTGTATTATTTGTAACTGTAGCATTAGCACTTGAAACAAAGTTAGTTGGTAAAACATCCATAGTTTCAGCAAACGCATTACTTGAGAAAACACCACCAGTAGTTGTAAGTGGTAATACAACTCCAACACACGCAGATGGATTGGCAGGAGTAATTGTAATATCTGTTGGTAATGCATTAACATTTACCGTAAAGGTAGCTAAAGTCACACATTGATTACCACTTGATTGCGAAGCAGTCAAGGTATAATTAGTCGTTGTTGTTGGATTGAAAACCCAACCCGTAGTACTGTTCCCAGAAACACCCGTTGCTGGTGACCAAACATAAGTGTTATAATTTGATGTTCCAGTTGCTGTAATTGCAGCTGTTGCACTTCCTGTACAAATTGATGCACTAGCACTACTTAATGTTAAAGCCGGAGCTGATGTAACAGTTACTGTTACTGGAACTCTTGGAGAAGCACAAAGTACTTGCCCATTAAACGAAAACATTGGTCTATTACTACCTGTACCAGAAACTGAAGTCTCATTTGCCATAGCAGTAGGAGTTACTCCATCTCTTTGACGGTATGCCGAAGAAACAAAACCAACATTATCTACTTTCATAGTTGTTGATGTAGCAGTTGAAGCACCTGGTACTCTTGACCAAGAAATTGACACTACAACATTTGATGTTCCGTCCCAGTTAAAACTAGTTGATGTTCCAGTACCTGTTCCAAAAGCAAGGTTATTCACTGTATTTGCAGTTGGTGTAAATCCACCATTAGCTTGTGTACCCACATAAACCAAACTTAATCCAGTGTTAGGAATAAATGTAGTTGTTGGAGCAGAAGTAGCAGATGTACTTCCTAAACTAACATTAAAACCTTGATACGTTTGACCTGAATCTGTTGGTTCAAAACCAATAGAAGTAATAGGCCCAGCACTTAATCCAGCCGCAGCTAATTCAGATGCCTTAACAATGTACTGTGTTTTAGCACCTCCCCAAAATCCTGGGAAGAAACTTGCACCCGTTGAACTTGAGTTTGTAGCTCCTGCTCCTAAAGTTGAACTACCAGGAGTTGTAGATACAGCTGCAGCATAATAGGTAGTTGTTGAAGTTATGGATGGAGTAATAAACTCAATACCTGAACCCAAAGAAATACCACCCGAGTTAGCAGCATACCAATTTACGGTTGAACCTGCACTTGCAAATGCAAAAAGAGATGCAATACCTGTTCCACATCGAGTGGCATCAGATGTTGCAGTAATATTATTTGTAAATGCTACAGTAGCTATACTTGAATACCCTGGAGTACCTCCACAAGAAATCATTTGACATCTGTATTTTGTAGGTACTGTTTGAGACAATGTATAACTTGTACCTGTTGCAGTTGCAATATCTAGCCAAGTATTTCCATTATCAATACTAGATTGCCATTGGAATACAAGACCCTCCATGATACCCGTATAACTTAAACTTAAATTAACAGCTTCTCCAAAACAAATACTGCTTGGTGCAATTGTTGTTACACCTACAGGTGCTGATGTACTTACTAATGAAGCCACAACCTGCACTGAATTTGGAACATTGGTACAGCCAGTAACTAAATTAGTAGCTGTAACAGTATAGGTAGTTGTAGCTGCCGGCATAGTTACAATACCAGCTTCACCGCTTAAAACAGTTGAAGTTCCATCCGACCATACCCAAGAATAATTTGAATTTACATTAGACTCAACCACAGCATTAAAAATGAACATAGGTCTTTTAGAGGTTGTGCCAGTAGCAGTTGTACCTCCACAAATTTCAGCAGATGTTTCATTATCTGCACGATAATAGGCAGTAGAAACATACGATTGTGTATCTACCTTAGCATAATTTGATTGTCCTCCAAAATTATTATTACTCCAACAAAATTGAATAATAATATTCGATGAACCATCCCAGTTATAAGGAGTGGTAAAATTAAATGTATTAACTCCAGTAATTGGGGTATATGAAGTACTAGAATACACAGAACCAAAGGTTGCTGTTGTATTAATTCCAGTGGACATGTTTATATCTGCTGTACTTGCCATTGAAACTGCAAACCCATCATAGGCCTGAGTTGTTACCGAACTCATGTCAATACCTAGAGCCGTAATATTTCCTTCTCTGATACCTAAAGCGGTTAATTCAGCAGCAGTTATTAAATACTGTACTTTATTTCCACCATAAGAATGATAAAAAATTGCATCATAAGTAGTACCTGTAGATGATCCAGAACCTAAAGTGGCATCCCCTGGAACATTTTGAATAATATTTGCCGATAACTGAATAGGACTTCCTGCACAAGCTGAAAGCGTGCTTGGAGTAATTAAAGTAATATCTGGTATAGGATTTACAACAACGGCATAAGATGCAGTGTTGACACATAAACTGCCACTTGATTGAGTAGCTGTTAATGTATAGTTTGTACTTGTGGTTGGATTAAAAATCCATCCTGAAGCACTATTTCCTGTAACCCCAGTAGCCGGTGACCAAACAAAGTCATTAAAGCTTGAAGTTCCAGTAGCAGTTACTAAAGCGGTAGAAGCACCATTACAGATGGTAGCTCCTGCACTACTAATAGAAAAGGCAGGTGCAGATGTTACTGTAACAGTAACCGGTGTACGCAAACTTTCACAAAGTGTAGTTGGATTAATAACTGAAACATATAAAGTTGTAGTTACACCAACAGTAGAACCAAATGTTGAGGCAGTTCCTGTTTGTAACAAGTTACCAGCAGTTAAAGCATCATACCATTTGTAGGTAGGTGTAGTAAATGAATTAGTATCTGCAACACTTGCCGTTGGCACTTGAGTACCACAATGCGCTGAGTCTACAGTTGAAGGTGCCGTTGGCAATGGATTTGCAGTAACGGTAACCGATTGACTATCTGAACAACCCGCCACTATGTTAGTAGCCGTTGCAGTGTAAGTAGTTGTAGCAGAACCAGGAAGCGTTACCGAACCTGATGCAGAAGTCAAGACAGTAGAAGTACCATCAGACCAAGTCCACGTATAATTAGCAGTAGTATTTGTATCAATTTGTCCTCCAAAAATAAATTTAGGTCTTCTACTTGATGTACCCAAAACCGAAGTTTCATCTGCCATAGCAGTAGGTGTTAAATTATCTCTTTGTCTGTATGCCGAAGAAACGAAACCAACATCATCCACTTTCATCGTAGTTGATGTAGCGTTAAATGCACCTGGAACTCGAGACCAAGAAATAGACACCACTACATTTGAAGAACCATCCCAGTCAAAGTTTGATGCTGTCCCAGTGCCTGTACCAAATACTAAATTATTAACTGTACTTGCTACTGGAGTATAACCATCATTGGTTTCTGTTCCTTTATAAACTAAAGTTAATCCCGTATTTGGAATAAAAGTTGTTGTTGGTGCAGTAATATCTGAAGTACTTCCTAAACTTACACTAAAACCTTGATACGTTTGACCTGAATTCGTAGGTTCAAAACCTAAAGAAGTAATTGCTCCTGCACTAATTCCAGCAGCAGTTAATTCAGAAGCTCTAATGATGTATTGCGTTTTAGTACCACCCCATCCTCCTGGGAAGAAACTTTGAGCCGTTGTACTAGAATCAGTAGCTCCTGCTCCTAAAGTAGCAGTTCCAGAAAGAATATCATTTGAAGTTGCTGCTAAATTAATAGTAGATCCTTCACATGCAATGGTAGCACTAGCAGTCGCTGAATCAATAATAGGTATTGGCAGTATTACAAACGAATAATTTGTATTTGAGATACATAAATTACCACCTGTTTGAGTAGCCGTTAAAGTATAATTAGTAGAAACTGAAGGATTAAATGTCCAACCCGTACTTGCATTACCCGAAATACCAGTTGTCGGTGACCACGTATAGGTGTCAAAGTTTGAAACCGCAGAGGTTAAAGTAATTGGCGTTGTAGCAGTAGTACCCACACAAATTGAAGTACTTGCACTACTCAAAGTTAAAGCAGGAGTTGGTGTAACCGTTACAGGAACAGCAACTCTTGGTGAAGCACAAACAGCATTAGTAGTTACATTCCAATTGTAAAAATAATAACGGGTTCCTGAAGTTAAATTATCACCATTAATTGTGTTACCAGTTATTGAAAAACCATTAGTAGTTAAAGGATATGTATATGAACCTCCTCCTCTATTAATTGCTATATCATAATTTAAAGTCCAACCTGTTGCACCTGCTGGCACAACAAATCCTGTTAAATTAAGTGTTTTAAGTACTGATGTACTAATATCAGAAGCAGCAATAGTAAATGCTTGACTTACTACTGTAGCACCTAAATTATTTTCTAATGTTACATTTAAAGTACCTGCCGTCGATGGGTATATATCAACCGAATTAATAGTTGCACTATTAACAGAGGCCAAATACATACCATAACCTGCATTTGAAGATAAATTTGAACTTACATCAGAAGCAACACCTACAAAAGAAGTACTTGTGTTTACTGACTCTGCACTTGCAAAATAAGTAGTTGAAGCAGTGTTAATAGGTGTTGTAAATGGCGATCCGGTTCCGATTGAACTTCCTCCAGATTGCGCAGCATACCAATTAATGGTAGCACCAGCATTTGCAGTTGCAGCAATTGATACTGTACCAGGTCCACAACGTGTGGCATCAGTTGTAGTTGCAATATTATTAGTAAACGCAACAGTACTAACACTAGAATAACCAGGAGTTCCAGCACAAGAAATCATTTGACAACGATACTTGGTTGAAACCGTTGGTGCAACGGTAGTTGTTGTTGTAGTGGCAGCAGCAATATTTTGCCATGTTACCCCATTGTCAATACTCGATTGCCATTGGAACGTTAAACCATCTACTATTCCCGTATAATCCATACTTAACGCAACCGTATCTCCTAAACAAATTGTATTTGCACTAGCAAGTGTATTCACACCAGCAGGAGCAGTAGCGCTTAATACAGTCATTAGAACTTGCGCAGAACCAGGTGCATTAGCACAGCCTGTCGTTTGATTAGTATATGAAATAGAATAAGTAGTTGTAATTATTGGTGTCACCGTTTGTGAGAAAATATTAGATCCAGACGCAATAGTTGTTGTACCATTAGCATCTGTAGCGGTCCAAATAGTATTATAGTTTGCTGGTGGTGTAAATCTATAAGCAAATGGACTTGAAATTGGATTAGTGGCAGAAGCTGTTGTACCAGATGTATAAGCTAATACCCCAATTGTTCCATTACCATTGTTAACACCCACCAATTTATTTTGATCAATATTTGTGGAAGACTGAACATGAACTTCAATGACTCCTGTGGTTTCATAAAAAACAGCTTGTGCGGAACTTACTTTTGAATCTCCATACTCACGAACATTTTCATAACTAACTACAAATCGTCTATTTGGTGCAATTCCTTCGGTCCAATATTTCAATGTACCACCTGGAGTTGCTGGTGTTGTATAATTAGTTAAATGGTTATCCATTGCTAAAACAGCAATCATATTAAAAGGTTCTGTTGTACTTGGCAAGGTAGTGTAAGTAAAGTCAGCTAAACTACCACTATTGTATGTGCCAAACATTACTGTACCGTTAGTACCAATATTAATGGTGTTGTAGTTAGTTCCAAAGAAATTAAAATTGAATCCTACTGGAACTCCACCCCATCCTCCATCATCTAAACTACCTGATGTTTGAGCTACAACTGCAGCACCCGCTGTTGCTAATGTAACCGCAGTTGATGGTGCGGATCTTAGAACATTTGTAATTGGCACACTAGAAAAATTACCAGCACTTAAACCAGACCCAATAGTTGCACTGGTTCCAGGACAAACTCCATCAGCACTAGTGGTAACCGTAGCCGATGGTAATGGGTATACCCCAATAGAAATATATGCTTCAGATGGACATCCTCCATCATTAGGCAATCCAATTACTTTAAAATCAGTAGTTTCTGTAATATTGGTTGATGTAGTTGCACCAGTGGTTGTACTTAATGTAACACCACTTGTTAAAGGCTGCCAAATATAAGTAACTCCTGGTAATTCTGTTGAACTAGCGGTTAATGTAACCGGTCCTCCAGTTCCACAATAACTAGTTATAGATGGGGTAATTGTAATGATAGGAGTATTTAAACCACCATCAGTGTAGGGAGTTCCTGTTTGAGTTTTGGTTAATAAGTTTGCATCCGTAGCCGTTACCGACCAAGTTACTGTAGCATTCGCTGGTGTAACCAAAGGAATATCACCAGTCCAAGTTGTTCCTGAAGTACTCGTCATGGTAACCGCAACAGGTGCACCACCATTCACACTATAATTTAGTTGTACCCCAGTAACTGCTCCTGCTCCTGCCGCCACATTAACCGTTACCGTTCTGATTACTTGTGGACAACGATTTCCAACTGGTGTAATTGCAAGATTAGTTAAAACTGGTGATGCTTTTGCAGCCATTACATAGAAACCATCTAAAGTGGTTATTGGAGTAGTAGTAAGTATAGAAGTTGGAGTTAAGGTAGATGACACACCACCAACATTATCATATGCCCCAGTTAATGTAGCGCTTCTTGCTATTCCGTCTGCCGCATTTCGTGTATCGTTTAATTTTATATTTGAACTTGTAAAATTTGCACCTGTTCCACCTGAAGTAGAAACAGACCAATATTTATTTGTGTTCAATGCACTAATAAGGTTACCCGCTGTTCCTCCCGTAGCCGCATCGATTACTTCTGCGCGTGCAACAACCCCACCAACAGTAGCATTTGTTAACGGGTTTACTAACTCAACGGGATTAAGAGCTGATTTTCCAATTGGAAAAACATAAGTTGAACCTGTAGTTAATGACGCAGGTAAAGTAATTTCTAAAGGACCATTTACATAAGCTGTAGCCGATGTTCTAACAATACTACCTGGAGTTGTACCTGTAACCCTTAATAAATTTGCACTTGTTGTAGTAATGTTACCAGAACCAGTACCAAAAGTTAATGTTCCTGTATTTAATCCACCGCCAGCTACAACTAAACCGTTAACGTTAGTTAAACTTAAGGTATTAACTGCTCTAGTAGAAGGCACCTCAAAACCAGAAGTTCTGCTTGCGCTTTCTTGCGAGTAAATTAATGCATAAGTTCCAGTACCTAAATTGAATATTGGTGCTGAATCAAGGTTACCACCAGGAGTAGTTAAACCAGTAGCACCAATTTGTGTTGTACAGTTAACAGCAAGACCTGTTCCAAAGGTAATTTTATTACTACCTGTAATAGTACCTTGAAATAAGTTAGCTCTTGCTATAATAATTTGGTTAGTGTGAGTAATGGTTACACCCGCTGTATTTTGAACATTTAGAGTAGCCAAGTTAGTCAACACAGTACCCGTACCTGCTAAAGTCTGCGGGAAACTACCCGTTAAATTAACAAATGAAAGCGAACCAGCAGTACCTGTTAGCACACCATTATTGGTTAAAGTAGCTCCCCTTTGAGAATACCCACCAGTACCTGTTGTTGATAATTCTAAAATTCCGTTTGCACCAATAGTAGTGTTGCCATTTGCAATGACTGAAGATGTAGCTCCTCCTGTACTTACCGCTTGAAATTTTCCTTGAGTAATTACCACATTTCCATTTACTGTCAAAGTACCTGTTGTAAGCGCTCTAAAAATACCAGCTCCACCAATTGTTCCTGTAGCTAAAATTGATAGATTTCCTTGAATTGTAGATGTAGTGGAAGTGAATGCACTAAAAGTAGCAGCACTTGTGGTACTATTGTATGTAAAATTACCAAAAGTTTGAGCATTATTAGACAAACCTGTTGAAGTTGTACCACCAGTAATAAAAATATTTGATGACGCCCCCCAAGTAGCTAAAGGAATAAAACCATTAGTAGTTGTAAAACTTGAATGGGTATAACTACTACCGTTTACAAAAGATAGAGTAGCCGCTGAACCCAACAAACAACCCGAACTTGCTAAAATTGCATTATTTACGATACCCGTAGCAGCAACCGTTACTAAAGTATTAGTTCCTCCAGTAGTTGTAATTACGTTTAATGTACTACCGGCAGCATTGTATGTTCCTGCTATTAAACCGGTATTTCCAACACCCGTAAATGCAAAAGCAACTCCTGCAGTTGTACCTGTAACAGTTAAGTTTAAGGTACTACCACTCTCTACTACAAAATCATCACCCGGAGAACCCATCATAGTAATCGTTCTTGTTGAAGTAGAAAGCAACGTAAGCGCAGTATTGCTAATTACTTTAAACTGTCCTATTGTAAAATTACTAGTTAATTCTACATTAATAGTTGTAGCTACCCCAGGTGTTGTACCTGCGCCATCTACAATAAGAATATCAGTAACAGCTGGAGTTGATCGCGTAGATCCTGTGTTATCTGCAGCCGTATTCCAGTTGGCCGCTGAACCAAAGTTACCACCACTAGGGCCTACCCAATAATATGTAGTTGCATCGGCAGTAGCTTGAGTACCTGTCAAG
>Ga0209443_1000817_pt1 | contig 20587 bp, 24 predicted proteins | sample LauGreBMM110DCMD_2_FD_187571 | JGI IMG/M metagenome (GOLD analysis project Ga0209443, IMG submission 187571) | Freshwater lake microbial communities from Lake Michigan, USA - Su13.BD.MM110.DCMD (SPAdes) (version 2) | ecosystem: Environmental > Aquatic > Freshwater > Lake | place: Lake Michigan... | reverse complement strand
TCCAAACAAATAATTTTGTTGATAGGAAATTTACGAACTTCGGTAAAAAATTTATTCATTTCATTTTCTTTCTCAATTGGTTTCTTATATCGTTCTTTTGGAAAATGTTCGTGTCTTGTTCTTTTTCTTGTTTTGTTATTATCTCTTATTACTTGTCCTAAATGTTGAGGTGTAATATCAAACGATGGATACTTCTTTTTTATATCAATAGCTAATTCATTCATAGTAAGTTGTTCGTTTTGTTTCAATAATTCTAACGCAGTATTTACTTGTGGTTTAGTAATTTTATAAGATATAGGTTTTCGGTTTTTTCTTGTAAGATTTTTAGAAGTTTTATATTTATGTATCCATCTTTTAAGTGAAGACTTTTTACAATCAAATATTTTACAAGTATTATCATATCCGTCTTCATGGTTTAAGTAATAATTGACGGCAGATAACTTATAATCAACGCTTTTATGCTTCATATAATAAATAGATAAAAATTATATTAAGCGTGCCATTTTAAATCTTCAAGGGTGTAAAGGAAACCATATATGGTTTTATTCACGACATACCAATATGGACAGGGAACTGTGATTGTTCTCATCGTAGAAGAATCGATTTTCGTAAATTAATTGGAAACACCTTATTGTGTATAGAAGTTGATGAAAATCAGCATAAAAGATATAAAGAAAATGACGAAGAAATGAGGTATGATGATTTATTTATGTTACATGGTGGTAAATTTATTTTTATTCGTTTTAATCCAGATAAGTTTATAAATTCAAATAACACAGAAAAAAATCCGTATATGAAACTTAGGATGCCTTTATTAAAAAATGAAATTGATAAACAAATAAAAAGAATACTAGACGAAGAAAACGAAGAATTATTGGAAATTTATTATTTGTTTTACGATGGATATGATTATAATTTATAATTTATAATATTATTCATTTTATGGTGTCAATTTGTTTTAAATCTTGTTCCGCAATCTAAGCATGTTACGTAACAATTCATAGGTTCGTCTGAACTACGAACTTGAAGCAAATAATATGTGCAATTATTACCTTTACACTTGCGACAGGTAAACGTATCAGTAGCAGCGGCAATATTTACTTCAAATCTATTATTATCTCTTTTGCTTTTAGCTTCAATAAGCGTTGTCCATTTTTCTGGACACAGTTCTTGATGCGTCATAAAAGCTACAATATGAGGCTTTATGCTACCATTTTGGATATTTTCCAAAACCTCGCCTTTTAAATTCGTTATAATGCTACGCAAACGGTCTAGATAAATTTGCACAAAATATGAGTTATCCCATTTTTTCACAATTTTTCTTTGGTCTGCCTCCTTGAGAGTATAATTAAATATCCCCTTTTCTAAGTTGCTGGTATTTTTTTCATTATTAATAATATCATTAAGTTTCACTCTAATATTTGAACGGAATAATTCAGGATTATCTATTTTACGAAGTGTCATTCTTATTGATTTACATATTCATTTTATATTTAAATCAATATCAATTTTATTTTATTTTACACTTTTAACCATTCAAATATTTTTAATCTATATTTATTACGACTGCTATATATTTGTAATTCATTTTTAAAACTTTTATCCAAACTTATGTATTCATCTTGTATTTTTAATAAAATTACTGTTAAGTCTTGTTTTTCTTTTTCTTTTATTTCTAATTTAATTTTAAGTTGAAGTTTATTATCAGGTTTCACGTTTTCATTTTTATATATATCGAATTGTAAAGTTCTTATTTCATTTAATATATAAGCTAGTTTATTCATTAAAATCATTTCTTGATTCAAAATTTTTTTTATTTCTGAAAATACATTTATATTTGTTAAAATAGGAAAATTATATCTTATAATTTCTGGTAAGACAAACTGATTTGCTTCTTTAATGTCTTTAATATCATTTTCTATTTTTGTAAAGACTTCTGGCATTTTAGCTTTTTCAAAACTTAAAAATAGTTGTTTACACGATTGAAATTCTATATATGTTAATAACTTATCATATTTGTATGCGCTGCTTCTATGTGCTTCTGCCCTTGCGTCTAATTTTAGGAAATTGATAACTGATAATATAAATGTTATTAATCCATTTAAAGAGGTAGTAATTATTTTTCCCATGATATCATCAATTAATAGATTTATTATACTTGATAATATAGTAAATAATATAGAAGGTAACATTAAAAAAGTAAGTCTCTGTTCACATGTTGTTTTTGCTTCAGTATATAATATTTTTTGGCCTTTTATGTAAATACCAATTACGTCAATAATATTTGAATTATTAGTACAATCTGATGTGTAATTATCAAGAAAATAATTCCCTACATCTTTGTAAGTAATTACTGAATTAATATTGTTCTCAAATAACATGTCGTTTTCAAATAAAATGTCCCTTTTTTCATTTTCGGTTTGTTGTTCTTGATTTATATATTTTTTTTCGTATTCGGTTTGTTGTTCTTTATTTATATTCTTTTTTTCGTATTCGTTTCTTTGCCCTTCAATATCTAAAAATATATTATCCGTTGCCATAATAATATTAATTTTGTATTAATTTTTAAATAATTATCTTATGTATTTAATATAATGGGCAATCTTTTTTCAATGGAATCCGAACCGGAAAAGCAGATATTAACAGACGCAAGCAATAACCCAATAATTAGAGACGCAAGTGGTAACATAATACATATTTTACATAATGATATTATTAAATGTGAAAATGTATTTAATCCTCATAAGTTTGGAGCTGTTTTAGCCCCAATTGACCTATTTGGAAATAGAGTTAGAAAATGATAAAAATTATTTTGTATCAGAATCATAATCATAAGACTCTTCACTTAGTTCGGAACCAATATCTTCTAACACAATATCATCTTCTTTAGAATCTTTTTCTTCTTCTGTGCTTTCTTCTTCATCTTCATCCTCATCTTCTTCATCCTCGGTATTAGAGGATGTTTCGTTTTCTTCTGTATCACTACTATCAACTACAAACCCATCTTTTAAATACCCTTGTTTTGTTTTCTTTTCCTTAGGAACATTTGCTAGTTCATCCACTTCATTTTCATCTTCCACGGCAGTAACTGCGAGGTCTTCGAATCCTCCAAATAATTTTTCGTAAATTTTATCCCATAAAGGAATACTTAAATTTGTAAAAACTCTTTTGCCGTCATCATTTAATAAGGACGCCACAATTGCGCAACTACCGAAAAATATTTTGCTATCAATGGGAGGCGGAAAATCATATTTATTTTCTGAATTAGGTCTACCATCAGATTTCGCAAATACAAAAATAACATATTTTTTACCGTCGCACTTTACTTTCCACTCCGTTTGCTTAACAAAGTCTTCTGCTTTTTTAAAACCGCATTTTTTAAAAAGTTCTTCTTCTTTAAAATCCTTTATTGAAAGCAATTTTAAACTACCAAGCCTTTCAACTATTATAATGCTTAATGGAATCGACATAAATAGTTATATTTAAAAGGTTTAAATAGTTTATTAATAATATTTAAAATGAGAATATTTATTAAGAACTATAGCTTAACTGAATTAACGAATAAGGTTTCTTCACTTAAGCAGTATTTAATTGATACAAAAACAAAATTAGAAATTACAACTAATGATGGCGAATATTATGTAGACGCTTCTAAAGTTTATAAAATAAATGTTAGCGATAAAGATACAATTCTATATGAAAATTATTATAATAATTTAGACTTATTAGTAGATTATTCAGAAAAAATTATTGTGGAAACAAATCAAATACCCAATTATAATATTGAAATGGTAACTCAATTTTTTTATTTTGCTTTAAACAAAACATCAAAGCTAAGATTTGTAATTCAAGCGTGTGATGATGTTATCGAAGATTTAAATAAAATAAGACCTTTGGATTTTTATTTTGAAATAGACGGGGATATTGAAATTAATAGTATGTTTTTTAAAGATGAGATAAATGTGTTTTTATCTCTCTTAAACTAATATAATAATATATTATGTTATCTTGGATTATTCAAATTACAGTCATATCAATCATTTTAGTTTTTTTAGTACATCATTTAATAAATTTTTTTAAAGCTACATTAACAGTTCCAAAAATTAAAGATTTAGTAAATTCTCCAACACAAAAATACGAAAATATGTTAAATATTATACAAAATAATTCAAATAATTCAAATACTTCTTATGACGAGTATAAAATTATAGATTTATTACCAAAAAATGAAATACCAAGAAATGAACTACTAAGAAATGAAGAACCCAATATGAAAAGCGAACTCAAAAATTTTTTAAAAAAACAGTTAAGCACTGCTTCTTCCGGAACTGATATATCGGCATTAGATTCAATGTTATCTGTTAATTCATATTCATCATATAAATAATTTAAAGCCAATTTGCTACTATAATGTAACAATAATGCTTAGCTACAGCGATAAAGAAACGATTTTGTCACAGTTTCCAAACATAAAACTTTCTTATGAAAATATTGTTTATAAGAAGGTTTATAATGCAGATATGAATTTAGCTATTCCAGAGGGCACCAAATGTTTCGCATGGTTTACTACACATAATAATAAAAATGTTTGCATAATAATAGAATTAACTGAAAACAAACAAGTAAATGATATTAAAATAACGAACGCCTGTTTTTCAAATGAACTTTCATACGGAACAATTTTATACGGAACAATATTTTTTCATTCAGGCAATAAATTTTTTTGTATTGAAGACATTTTTAGTTTTAAAGGAAAAAATATTGAAAAAGAAAATTGGGCAAACAAATTATTTATTTTTAAAGACCTATTGAAAAATCATATTAAACAAACGGCATACAATAATTCTTTTATGGTTTTTGGGTTGCCTATTATTACAAATAATGTCGATGACATGGTAAAATCTTTAGAAAAGATAAAATATAAAATAGGCTTTATACAATTCCGTTCATTTAATAGAGTTAATAATTATTTATTTATGAATTATAATAGTTTTAAAGAATCCGCTTCTTTTAAAAGAAACGACACAATTGTAGAAAAGGTTAAGTCTATAAATACTTGTAAAAATATTTGTAAAAATAGACAAACAAGCGAAGAATTATTAATTGTTAAACCTGATATACAAAATGATATATACCATGTATATTGTTTAGATAATTTAGGGTGTGAAGAATATATAGGCATAGCTGGCATTTCTGATTATAATACAAGTGTAATGATGAATAATATATTTAGAAAAATAAAAGAAAACCAAAACTTAGATGCGTTGGAAGAAAGTGACGATGAAGAAGAATTTGAAAATGAAAAAGAAGATAAATTCGTTTATTTGGATAAAAATGCTAAAATGTTTTGTCAATACAATTATAAGTTCAAAAAATGGGTTCCAGTAAAATTGGCAGAACCTTATCATAAAGTTGCGCTTAAAAAAGATTTACTTATGAAGGTAAATAAATAATTATATACATATAATATATGTCAGCTGGTTCAGGAGCTTCAAATATAGGTTATGGAAATACATCTCCTTTTAGCAATGTTAATGGTAAATTCGTCAATATAGATAGTTCAAATAGTCCTGCAACATTCGGCAGTAATGAAGTTTCTGGTTGTCCTGGTTTAGCAGGAACGAAAAATAATGTTGATGCGGCTGCAGGAATATACCCTGGCTCAAGTATTTTATTTAAAGGAGGAGCAAAGAAACTAAAAAGAAAAATAAAAAATATCACTAAACATTATAAGATGAAAGGTGGAAGTAGAAGAAGAAATAGTTTAAGAAATAAACTAAAGTCAAGATATGCGTCTAAAACGTTGGCTAGAGTTGGCGGAAAAAAGTCGCGTCGCAACAGTAGAAGAAGTCGCAGACAAAGAGGTGGTTACTCTCAATACCAAAATAATCTGCCATTTACGCCAACTTATCAAGTTGCGGGGGTTAATTTGCCCGCAAATCAATTAGGATTAGCAAATCCGCCGCCTATTAAGATGTTACCGAATTGCACCAATTGCGTGGACAATTATAATCATTTTAGTAACACTGGTTTCCCTAGCAGAGGACATTAAGTATTTTTATATAAATAATAAAATTATATAAAAATATATAAAAATATATAAAAAATAGTATAATAAAATTATATAAAAATATATTTGTATAACTATTATGATTGACTTGCGCAGTGATACAGTAACTATTCCATCTACACAAATGCGGAATGCCATGGCAACGGCTGATGTCGGGGACGATGTATTTTGTGAAGATATAACTATTAAATGTCTTGAGGAGAGAGTTGCGTGTATGTTTAATAAAGAGTCCGCCCTTTTTTTCCCATCTGGAACTATGAGTAACTTAACAGCTGTACTAACTTGGTGTCATAATCGCGGCGCGGAATTTATCGTTGGAGACAATAGTCATATGTTTTTGTTTGAACAGTCTGGACCTTCACAATTCGGAGGAGTTTCCCCTAGAACTATTCATAATTTATCCGATGGAACATTTTATTTAAATGATGTTAAAATGTCCATCCGCGATAACGATATTCATGAACCAACCACACAACTTATATGTATTGAAAATACGCATAATGCCTGTGGAGGAAAGGTTTTGCCAATTTGTTTTATGAAAAATCTGAAAACAATAGCCGACACACATAATATACCTGTTCATTTAGATGGCGCCCGAGTATGGAATGCCATTAACGCATTAGGTGTAAAACCGTATGAAATTAGTAACCATGTTACTTCTCTCTCTGTATGTTTATCTAAGGGTTTAGGAGCTCCAATTGGTTCTTTATTAGTTGGTCCAATTGAATTTATTAAAAGGGCAAGAAGAATTAGAAAGGCATTAGGTGGAGGTATGCGCCAAGTCGGTATATTAGGCGCGGCAGGTTTACAAGCTTTAGATGATTTTGAAGCTGGTATATTATTACAAGACCATATTCGAACACAAAAATTAGCTACAGCTATGACAAATTTAAAATCTTTTAAAGTTCGTGACTTTCAAAATGTTCAAACTAATATTATTTTTGCGGATATTGTTTTATACGACAAATCTTGGAATACCAATTTAATTGCTTGTAAAGTAAAAAACTTACTTATAGAAAAAGGGGTTAAGGTTTCTGAATGGGGGGAATGTCTTATACGATTTGTAGTCAATCGTGATATAAATGATAACGACATTGAACAAACGATACAAGCTTTAAAAGATGTTGACGAATATTTATCTAAATTTTAATTATTTATTTATCTATAATTCTTGTTTCTTATTTATTTATAATACTTAATAATGTATTATAAATTTATTAACTATAAATGGCACGAATCGTTCTAGAATCATCAGGACGTGCATATTTACTTTTTTCATAATTTAATGTTGCAAAACACCGCACTAAAAACCTGTCTGTTCCATCATATTTTGGAACAAAAGGAGACCTTCCGTGAACTACTCTGTTGTTATCTAATATAATTATCTCTCCAGGTTGTAAAATTATTTTTTTTCGATGATTGTCATAAATATTAACAATTTTGTTTATAATATTATTTGCCTCTTCTGTAATGCCAAACATTAAGTCTTTGTCAAATATTAAACGTGGGTCTGCTATGTTGCCATTTAATATAGAAAACGGACCCCTAATATCACCCTCTATAAATTCGTTTCCATTTAATTTAAATGACAGGTCTATACCTGTTTTCCATAAAGGTTTATAAAGCATTTGAACTTCTTCCTCACTTAAATTTTCTATTATTTTTTTTACAGACAAAATATATGTGATAGCGTTTATATCACCTCTTAGGCAAGCTAAGCTTAAAATGTCTGGACGAAGATTTGAAAATGCCTGTTCTGTATGAATTTCTAATTCAACATTACTTCCAACGCTTGTTTGGTCATTCTCCATAGTCTTTAATGGTACAACATCTTGAAATAAACGCCCTTCGCCTTCTGCCTCATAGGCAATCATATCACCAATATAATTTATTAGAATACTTTGAATTTTTGCCAACGTTGTTTTTTCCCCTATTTTGAACAAGTTACTTTCTGGCGTTTTTCCAAATTCGTTATCATTAATTGGTATGGTTTTAATTAATAAAAACCCAGTATCAAAATAGTTTTTTAAAAAATCTGTTAATTTTTGTTTGATGGGTTTTGGAAGCAAATTAGATAATTTTTTTGATTCTTTACAAAATAATTCAGGATAGTCAGAAGGATTGTAATTAAATTGTGTAACTATATTTATAAGTCTTTTAATTTCTTCGTCATTTAAATGTAAATGGTTTTGATGTTGATAACTGGTACTCATATTTAATATAATATACTATACTAAATATTAAATTTATATTATTTATTTATAAATTAAAATTATTTATTCATAAGTTACATTATTTTTTGAACTGTAAAAAACATTTACCAGATAAATATTTATCCTTAGGTTTTTGTTCTTCCAGTATTTCATCTTCTTCAGTATCTGTATCATTTGTAATACTTTTATCACTTGAGCTATTACTTTTTTCTGAAACGGGCTTTTTAATAGACTTTGTTGGTTTACATTCTTTTAATAATACTGAATTAGGCGTATAAAGCGTTAACCACTTACTTGTATCAGGTGTATATTGTTTACTATTTGTGTAAATTATTTTATAATTTTCTTTTTTATAAAATGTTTTTCTTTTTCGCCATTGATTTTGAAATAAATCGTGACTATCAATAATATCAACTACAATCGGGCTGCTGTGTTTCTCTCTTAAAATACGCCCTACACTTTGTTCTATATCTGTTTTTGGGGTTGCCATAATTAATGTGGTAAGCGTTTTTATGTCAAGAGCCTCGGCCGCCATTGCATACGTGGCTATAACAATCTTTTTCCCTTCAGTTTCTTTTAAAGCGGATTCTTTCATTCCTCCAATATAGTAACCAACGGTAGCGATATTTCTGTGTGCTATTGCGTCGTGTAAATATTTCAATATATTTTTGTTGTGAGCTAAAATCATTACTTGTTGTAAAGGGTTTGTTTCAAGCATATTTGAGAGAACCTTTAATATAAATTCACTTCTACGATTATATTCGCACAGTTTTGAAATCATTGTGCTATAGGCAGGATTGCCTCTGTAATCTACTTTTACTTCATTAAATTCTTCGTCATCAACTTCGTATTTTATTGCATGAACGATAACATTCATAGGTTCGTCTCTCTTTCCTTTGAAAATAACTTCTCCTAAAAACATTTTGAACACGCGAGTTGTTCCATCTTTACGATTCATTGTGGCAGATAACCCGAGCATATATTTTGTTACGAGTTTGAATAACGAGTTTGAGAAAACTTCACTAGAAATATGATGAACTTCATCTATAATTGTCAGACCAAAACTGTCAAATGTAGAAGCTGGGTAGTCTTTCATAGACAGACTTTGTAGCATACCAATAACAATGTCTTTGTCATCAATATCAATAATGGGTCCTTGAATCTTTCCTACACGAGCATTTGGTAGAAATTGTTGAATTCTCTCTATCCATTGGTTCATTAAAAATTCTTTATGAACAATAACAAGTGTTTTCTTGCGAAGCTTTGACAATATATATAACGACGCAGATGTTTTACCCCACGCGCAAGGAAGCTCCAGTAATCCACCACCAAAACCAACTGTTAGACAATGATTTATGAATTTATTAACAACCGGTTCTTGGTAGTCGCGCAATGTACCTGCGAAATCTACATTTATATCTATTCCATTACTAATCTTGTATTGTTTAGGCTTACCATATTTTTCAATCCCATAATAATGAGGAACATAAAATTTATTAGAAGACTCTCTATACGCCGGAAAGGTTTTACCTCCATCAGAATTATTTATAGGTGAACCCATAATAAATGGTTTAATAGTTAAATCATTTCTTATTTGTTTTTGTTGTTCAATAGTTAGTTCATTTTTATTTACTGTGTACCCTTTTTGTCCTAGATATGTATTTAGTTCCATGACTTGCTATATTATTTAGTAAATTAGTTTTATACCCTTTTACTTAACTTTTTTTTCAGGTTTAATAAATAAAATCTATCAATATGATATATGGACAGTTTTTCTAGTTTATTTAAAAAAGAACATATGGGCGAACTTATACTTGTAATTTTATTTATAATTTATTTGATAATGGGTTATAGAACTCCTGAACCAATTTCTGGCGCAGTTGATTCTTTACTTGGTAAAATTGTTATAATTATAATTGTTATTTATTTATTTATGCATTCTAATCCTATTTTAGCTGTTTTGTCATTATTCGTGGCATTTGATTTAATACGCAGGTCATCCATTTCAACTGGGATTGATGCCTTAAAAAGATTTGCGCCTTCAGAGATAAAAAAGAGTTCTCAATTTACCGCATTTAATCAGTTCCCTTATACTTTAGAACAAGAAGTGGTTAAAAAGATGGCACCTATTATTCAACAATCAGGGTCATCTTTAAAGCCTCCTTCTTATAAACCCTTATTAGAAAATTTGTACGACGCATCACCTGTAAATGCGTCAAACTAAAATTATTATAAATAAATGATTTATTTATTCATTTATTTATTCATTTATTTATTCATTTATTCATTTATTTATTCATTTATTTATTCATTTATTTATTCATTTATTTACACTTATTTTCGGTAGTTTTATAGGGTTACTAACAAAATAATTGTAACCATAGTTAACAAGCATAAGGGTTATTATAAAAATTAAACAACCGACTAGTATTTGAAATATTAACAAAGTTGTTGGATTATTAAGCATAGTAGATATGTCAGTTGATGAAGAGTTTGTATTATAAGATACGCCAGTTTCTTCTTCTGAAGAACCTGTAGGCTTACAAGATATATAAATTCCGTCTCCTATATTTCCACCATTTGAATTTGGACCATTTGAGTTAAAAAATAACCCATTTCCTGGGGTAGGAAGTGGAAATGGTTTAATAACTTGACTTAATTTTGTTAATATGCTATTGTTTAATGGTATCGCTTCTATTATTGGAAACACAACCCATTCGCCTTGATTACTTGGCGCCGCATAACTAAAAAATGGTTTATTAGGAACTATTTTATCTAATGAAAATCCTGAAATATTTAGATTTGTTGTTTCACCTTGCGAAGGCGCGTTGTTCGAAACACTTTCGATAATTTGTGTAATAAAATTGGACGCATCAGAAGATTCCGTTGATGAAGTTATCGGTATTCCAACAGATAATTGTTGTCCTCCTGCCGTTGGAGTATGCTCAATTATAATTTCCGCAGACGCATTAGAATTATTAAAAACGTGAATTGATGGACTAACAATAAAAATATTAGAAACATTATATTTTTGATTATTGTATGTTACTGGGGTTGTATTATTAGTATCACTTGTTAAAGTTATCATTGACCCATTATTTTTAGCGGTTAAATTTGTTTCAGGGTATTTAAAATTATAAGAACATTTCAAATCACATTTTCCTTGAACATTATTTGTGGATATATTAATATTTGCTGAATTAGTACTCATTAATATAACTATATAAATAAAAATATTAATTTATTTATATAGAAATGAAATTAACTAAAGGTAAAATATCAAAATTATACAACAAAAAAAAACAAAGTTTAAAAAAGGTTAAAAAAAATGGGAAAAAAAACTCCAAAAAGAAGACGTTTAGAAGAAAGAGAGGATTTAATTTAGCTAATAAGTCATTAAAAAAAAGTAATTATAATAAAGTAAGAGGTGGAGCAGATACAGAGGGAACCCCAGATTCAAATGAAAAGACCGAACCAGATACAAATGGAAAGACCGAACCAGATTCAAATGAAAAGACCGAGCCAGATACAAAAGAAAATGGAAACCCTAAAGTCGATGATATTTCTCAAGCAAATTCTTTAGAAGAAGAAAAGGTAGAGACACCTTCTGCTCTTGAAGAAGCAAATACTCAGTCAAAACCTGATAAAGAAGAAAATAACGAGACAACTCCTGAAGAAGTAAAAGAAGAAGGCAAAACTAATGAGGCAACAAAGGAGTCAACCCCCGTTGAAGTAACTTCTTCTGCTCTTGAAGAAGCAAATAAGAATGAAGAAGCAAAAGAGGAAACGACTTCAGAGGAAACTAAAGAAGAAACTACTCCTGTTGAAGAAACTAAAGAAGAAACTACTACTGAAGAAGAAACAAATAAAGAAGAAACTGCTCCTGAAGAAGAAACAAATAAAGAGGAAACTCCTGTTGAAGAAGTAAATAAGGAGGAAACTCCTGTTGAAGAAGCAAATAAGGAGGAAACTCCTGTTGAAGAAGCAAAAGAAGAAACTACTCCTTCGGAAGAAACAAAAGAAGAAACTGCTCCTGAAGAAGCAAATAAGGAGGAAATGCCTGCCGCTGAAGAAGCAAAAGAAGAGGAAACTAAAGAAGACACAACCCCTGTTGAAGAAACTAAAGAAGAGGTAACTAAAGAGACGCCTGCCGTTGAAGAAGAAATTCCTATACAAGAAGTACAATCAGAACCAGAAACTACATCAGAAACAGACATATCTCAGTCATTAACAAATGTGGTTGATTATATTTCAAATAAAATAGCTGAAAAGGTATCTCAACAGGTTTCATCTGGACAATCAGGGGAAAATATTCAAAACGGGTTTAACTCTGTCAACGCTGCGGCAGAAACAATGGCATCATCAGGAGGTAAAAAAAGAAAAACCAGGAGGTTTAAATTAACAAATAAAAATAAAACTAAACATATGATGTAAATCCATTTAAATATTTAGTAATAAATAATATATACCAAAAAATGAACACATTATGTATAATATTATTTATAAATATATTCAATCTATGTTCCTCCTTATATCTAAATAATTATCAATTCAAACTAATAAACAACTTGGTACAAAATCCATTACTAAAAAATAAAGAAAGAGACCATATTAATATAATTTTATATAAGGCATATGAAAAATACGCAATTAAAAAGGCAATAGAATTTAAAAATTTACACAAATATAAATGTAGTGATATAAAAATAGAAGAATTATTTTTCGCAAGTAGAATGGGTTTATTTAAATCAATAAAAAAATATAATGGTAAATACCAGTTTATTAATTATTCGACCATATATATAAACTCGGAGCTTTGTAAACTTTTAACAGAAAAATATTCATTAAGCATTTTACCAAAAAGTTATAGAAGTAAAAATAAAAGCGCGCTCTCATTGTCAGAGTTAATTAAATATAAACGTTTATTAAATACAAAATTATCATGTCAATATGAAGCATGGCAATTAGATACCATTTTTGTAAATAATCAGGATATAAATGAAGAAAATGGGAAAAATGAAGAAAATTATGGTTTGAAAGAAACAATTCATAAGCTTACTCCTTTTTCAAAACGTGTTTTACAATTAAAATATAACTTGGTTGATAATATAATTATTTCAAATAAAAAGATAGCTAAATTAATGGGTTGTTCAGAAGAAACTATTAGAAAAGAATTAGTGCGAATTAAACAAATGGCAAATACCGAATAACATTGTTATCATAAACAGTAACTCTATAAGCTTCATTGACCCCTTCAATATATACAGTATCTCCGGTGTAGAGTTTATCGCACCCATATTCATTACTACAACTTCTTCCAGAACGAGAGACAGGCAATTTAACACTGTTGTTTTGATTGCTTGTAGAATAATATTGCCATTTATCTCTATTAGTGAACAAAGGTCTTCCCATCAAAGGCACTATATTGTCTTTACTCGAGCCGTTTAATGGTGTTAATATTCCAAGTTGTCTATAACTTGTATCTACTGCACCAATATTTGTAGAAATATTAATAGGAACCGCTCCGCTCGGTGCTACATTAAATCCTGGTATAAAATATCGCTCGTCTCTTAATGGTGGTGCGTACGGGTTTAATAATGGGTCTTGAGAAATAAAATTAGTATAAGGCCAACTAGGTATTAACCCTCCAAACCATCCATTGTTCTCTCTTTGTGTATCTTTAATAACAATTTTTTCAGATGGATTATTATTATTATTAACAATAATCTTCTGTCCATTTAAATTGGTATAAAACAAATATATAATGATGAAAAAACAAATTGTGAACAAAACCATTGTTATATTTTCAACACATATTACACCTTTCGGGCATTTTTTCATATTATAATTATATAATATAAAAAAATATAAACCACTTTATTTTACAATGTTATTATCTTATTATCTTTAACTATTTATTCTTGGTTTTTAGAAGATGACAGCCCACCAGAAAGTTTTTTGGCAATATCCATTATTCCACCTAATCCTTCTTTTCCATCACCCATTCCTCCTAACAAATCTTGAGCTTGTCTCATCATAGGAGCCATACTTTGAATCATAGGAGCCATACTTTGCATTGATTCTGCCAATTGTTGTTGTTGTTTCAATAATTGTTGAGTATCGCCTGTTAGTCTTTTAACCCCATCGCTTCCGAGTATTTTATTTAAGGAATCATAAGCGTCTTCAACTGTAGAGGCATAGTCTATTTCATGCCCTTTCTTTTTTCCGCGACCAATTTCAAATGACTCGTTCGTTGGTTGAGTTACGTTTTCTATAGGTGTAATTGGAAGCCCTTGTTTACTTTTTGCGTCTTGCTGATTAATTTTGTTAATTGTTTCACTATATTTTTTTTGGTCAGTTGTCATCTTTGCAGGGGGATTTGTTGGTTTTGGCGTAGTACTATTATTTTCCATTCCTTCAGTTAACTTACTACCTTTACTACTAAATAAACCGACTAAAATAATTGGAACACCCAAAACTATTATCATATTTTTACTAAAGTATGTAATTAATAAGGCTAGTATAACAAAGTAAGCAAGAGCGTTAAAATTTCCTATTACAAGGTAACCTATTATATTTAATACGGCAAGAACAGTGACTACATTTAAAACAATTTTGTTAGTTAAAAACTTAGAAAAGGCAGCTTTGAACTTCATTATATATATAATGTTTAAAAAAATTTGAACGATTTACACATTTTCACATTTAAAACGCCCGTCATATTTAATTTAAATATGATTTAAAATAGTAATATTATAAATTATAATAATGAACTGTCTATATATTCCAAAAGATGTATTACATATAATATTAGATTATGATGGCAAAATAAAATATAAAAATGGTAAATATGTAAATGTAATACATAAAAATGATGAAAGATATAATATTATTACGCCAGTTATAAGTAAAAAAATGGTAATAATGAAAAATATAGATTTGAGTGGTCAAGATTTTTATTTTGAATTTGGGTTTGATATAGATTCTAGAGTAGGGTTATGTTATGACTATGGGTTTAACGCACCCAATACATTTGAAATATGTTATTATGATACAAGAACCGATTGGAAACAAATTAGGACATATTTATAAAATGAAGCAAACAAAGAAATAAAGTAATAAAGAAATAAAGTAATAAAGAAATATATTACTTAGTATATTTACTTTTAAAAAAATTATTATTATCAAATGGTAAATAACCTAAACTTTTTTCTTGCTCTATATTTAAATTATTCCATATGAGATTTACAATTTGCGGCGTAAATGTTAATGCACGTTGTTTTACAAAATTATAGGTTTCAGACTTTTTATATTTTTTTTCCTTTTCAAATTCAGGTAATTTTTGAGTTAAATTAAATTTTTCTTTTATTATTTTCATTATGTGTTCGAAGTTAAATAATAAATCTTCATAATTTATTAAAATATAATTTTCAACCTTACGAGGCATTACATTTATCAAAAAATCATTTTTAACACGTCTTAATTCAAATATATTTTTATATTTTTGACCATTTAAATAATTTAGGTCTTTTGGATTTATTTTATACTTGCGAGTATAAACTCTATCATTTTTAATAAAAAAATGATTATCAAATTTTTCTTGATTTGCGGGAGCTTCATCTTCTACCGAATAAAAATTATTAAAAAAGAAATTATGTAAGCTTTTCCTATTTACTTCGGGGACGTGGTGTAATTCTTTTGAAAATGAATTTAGCCAATATACGGGGTTTCTTATAAGTCCTATGAAAAGTGTATTATTCGTTTTACTATAGTCATTATAACAAAAGAAATGCTTATTTCCATATGCGGCCGTATAATTAATATCAAAATTTTTAGCAATAGTCTCTTCTAAAAAATTTGTTCCAGAACATCTTTCTCCTAATATCGCAAAATTTTGAATAATATGTGTCATTAAATATTATAAAATAATAAGTATATTATTTTATAATAATTTAACCGCTTGTGGTAGTTCTTTTTGATGAAGTCATGCTTCTTCTTTTTGTATTTGAATTGTATCTAAAACCGCCGCTTTGTTTTCTTGTTTTTTTATTCTTCTTTGCCTTTTTGGTTTTATTAGGTTTATTGGTTTTATTATGTTTATTGGTTTTATTATGTTTACCTCCATTAAAATTATTACGATTATTACGATTATTGAAAGGAGCTAATGCCTTGTTAATATCTTGAATAGTAGTCGCGTTATAAAGTTTATTCACGGCAGCGGAGTATTCGGCTTGCCCAGGGTTTTTATTTAAAGGGTTTTTAGCTTCTGCTTCAAACAATTTTATAAGTTCACTTAACTTAAGACTTTCATTTCTAAATTGTATCCTAGTATGTAAGTTCATTTTTGGAATTCTCGGCTCAGGTTCATTCTGGTTAAGTGGATTAAAAGTTATTTTTCGTCCAGGATTTGTTGTTGTGACTGAGTCATTTAGCATATCACTAATAGCTTGTATAGATTCATTTATTTGTTTAAATACAACATTTATGCCTTGTATATTATCTTGGTTAATAGTTGTATCTGTTAGTTGTTGTAAATTTTGTGTTGCGGAATTAATAGCTGCGGTTGCCGTCTTTATTTTATCTGTTAATACTTGATTTTGGTTTGTTAAGTTTTCTATTTGTTTGTTTAAACTGTCGATTTGTGAAGTTGTTTGTCCTTGTACAGTAGTGATATTTTCAACATGTGCTGCGGCTTCTTCTTGAGCCTTTTTAAGCTGTTCTTGTGATTGCGCTATGGAAGCGTCTTTTGCGGCAATTTCTTGAGTTAGTGCGGCAATTTTTTGATTATTAGCTTCAGTTAATTCATCTATTTGCTGTTTAGATGTTGCCGCTGCAGCGGCTAATGCCTGAACATTTTGTGATTCAGTTTCACCTTTTCCAGATAATTGTTTTGCCAATTCCACAGTTTGGGTTTTTAGAGTTGCGTTTTCTGCCTGTATTTTTTGAATTGTTGTTTCATTTTGGTCAATTATATTTTGGTCAGCGGCTGCCTTTTGTGCTGTTTCTTGCGCTAAGGTTGTTAATTGTTGTTGCATTTGTTGTTTTTCTGTATCCAATTGTTGAACTTGTTTTTCTAAGTTATCAATTTGCGTTTGTTTATCATTTATACCACTTGAATTAGAAGTAACCTGTGTTTGAAGGGCGCCAATTTGATTTTTTAAAGCAGTAATTTTGTCTGCCAGTCCTTTAATTTTATTATTTATTTCGCTTAATGTTCCAACTATTTTGTTTGAAAAATCCTTTCTATCTTGAACATTTTGAAGAATAACCGCATTTAATTGGGCTAATGTTTTCATACTTTCATCAAAATCTAATAAAAATTGTTTGTCCCCAGTAGACATATATATTTTATTTATATAAAAAAATATATTAAACCAAGTTTTGTTTTTCATTTAATGTTTGTTTCATATTATCTGTATCATTCATTATAGAATCTAGTCCAGTCTTTATTGATTTCATCTCTCTAAGAATTTTTTTTTGTTCTTCTTTTGCGTCGTTTATATTTTGTTTACTTAATTGTCCAGATATAGTTAAATCTCTAATATAATCGTTGATTAATTTAAGGGCTGTTATTTGGTCCTCCTTTTGTTTGGTAATATATTCATAATATTTATTATAATCATTTTTTACTTCTTCTAAAAAACTGTTTTGTCTCGTTATAAATCTTAATTTTTTTTGTTTTTCAATAAGGAACTTTTTTTTAATATCAATTAAATTTTGTATTTGCGTAAATTCTAGGTCTTTTTTTACTAAAGGTGACAAATTATAGGCAACGACCTCCATTATTAAAATATTCAACTATTTTATTATTTAAAAAATAAATTTAAAATCTTGGCAATATATTATTTAGGATGTCCAAAACACAAAACGAACCTTTGCTAACGCCTGACGATAATAGATTCGTAATGTTCCCAATTAAGTACGAAGACATATGGCAAATGTATAAAAAACAAGTAGATTGTTTTTGGCGAGCGGAAGAAATAGATTTAACAAAAGATTTACTACATTGGCAAAGCCTAAATAATGACGAACAATTTTTTATTTCAATGATTCTCGCGTTTTTTGCAGGCAGTGACGGAATTGTCCTGGAGAATTTAGCTACACGATTTATGAATGACGTTCAAGTTTCAGAGGCTAGAGCGTTTTACGGTTTTCAAATTGCCATGGAAAATATACATAGCCAAACATATTCTCTTTTAATTGAAACTTATATTAAAGATAAGGATGAAAAACATAAACTCTTTAATGCCATTGAACATTTTCCTTGTATAAAAAAAAAGTCAGATTGGGCGCAAAAGTGGATTCGCGACAATCGTAGCAGTTTTGCCACAAGATTAGTCGCGTTCGCCTGCGTAGAGGGGATTTTTTTTAGTGGCGCATTTTGTAGCATTTATTGGTTGAAGAAGCGAGGTCTAATGCCCGGACTTACATTTAGTAACGAATTAATTTCACGAGATGAAGCCCTCCATTGCGAGTTTGCGGTGCTTTTATATAGCAAATTGCTTAAAAAAGTGGATAAAAACCGTATTCACGAAATTATTAAGGAGGCTGTAGAAATTGAAACCGAATTTATTTGTGAGGCACTACCTTGTAGACTTATAGGTATGAATTCAGAATTGATGACGCAATATATTAAGTTTGTTGCCGACCGTTTGAGTGTTCAACTTGGTTACAAAAAAATTTATAATGTTACCAACCCATTTGAGTTTATGGAGCTTATTAGTTTGGAATCAAAGACAAATTTTTTTGAGAAACGTAATGATTCATACGCTTTGGCAAATAAAAATGTATCTGAAGATGTATTCATTTTGTCAGATGATTTCTAAACTATTAAATAAAAAAAATGAAAAATATGTCATCTTAATATTATAATTTAAAGACAAAATAATCTATTAAATTATAATATGTCTAATTTACTTGCTAATTACGATAATACTGTTATTTATAAAATTCAATGCAAAGATGAAACTATTACGGACATATACATAGGACATACAACTAATTTTAAACAAAGAAGTAAATCGCATAAAAGCAATTGTAATGTTAAATCTTCAAAAGGATATAACTATAAAATATATAAAATTATTCGTGAAAATGGAGGTTGGGACAATTGGGAGATGAAAAATATTGAAGATTATCCTTGCGAAAATGTTAATGAGGCTAGAGACCGTGAACGCTATTGGATTGAAAAAGAATCATCGCAATTAAATGTAACAATTCCAAATAGAAGTAAAAAAGTGTATTCGCAAATATACAGAGTTGTCCATAAAGAAGAAATTTCAGAAAAAGCAAAAATTTATAGAAATAATAACAAGGATAAAATAAAAGAGTATCTTGAAGAAAATAAAGATAAAATTAGTCTTTATAAACAAGAGTGGTATGAAGAAAAAAAGGATTATATTTTACAAAAAGCAAAGGAAAACTATGAACAAAATAAAGAACAAAAAATACAATATCAAAAACAATATGCAGAAGAAAATAAAGAAAAAATTAAAGAATACAATCACGAATATCAAGAACAAAATAAAGAAAAATTAGCAGAACAAAAAAAAATATACAGAGCAGAACATAAAGAGGAAGCATCACAGGCCAGTAAAGTTTGGAGAGAAGCGAATAAAGAAAAAATACAAGAAGAACGAGCAACAAAAATTAATTGTGAATGTGGATGTCAATATACATTTGGAAATAAACATAGACATTTACAGACAAAAACTCACATTGATTACCAAAATCAAATTTGTGGTATAATAAAAGAACAAGAACCGGAAATATCTCAAGAAGAAAAATCAGAAACAATTAAACAAAAACAAAAGGAATATAGAGAAAAAAATTCTGAAAAAATTAAGGAATATAAAAAAATCTATAACGATAGTCATAAAAAAGAAAATTCTCAACAAAGAAAAAACTATTATGAAGAGCATAAAAATGAAATTTTAGAGCAAAGTAAAAAATATGTCGAAGAAAACAAAGAAAAAATTAAGAAAAATAAGGACGAATGGTATATAAAAAATAAAGAAAAAATACTTGAAAAACTAAAACAAACATTTGTTTGCGATTGTGGTTCCGAAGTTAGATGCGCAGGAAAAGCAGAACATAATAGGAGCGTAAAACATAATTTATATATTGAATCTATTTCTGAAAGTTAATCACTTCATCTTTTTAGTGTTTACACCTATTATTTCTTCACCTTAAATTTAACCGTTTCGTAGTCAAGTTTTTCTCTCTTATTTTTATTTATAGTTGATGTTCTTCCTAAAAACTGAGGGAACTTAATTTGAGCTTTTTTTGTACACTTTGTTGTAGC
>Ga0209443_1000816_pt1 | contig 20590 bp, 14 predicted proteins | sample LauGreBMM110DCMD_2_FD_187571 | JGI IMG/M metagenome (GOLD analysis project Ga0209443, IMG submission 187571) | Freshwater lake microbial communities from Lake Michigan, USA - Su13.BD.MM110.DCMD (SPAdes) (version 2) | ecosystem: Environmental > Aquatic > Freshwater > Lake | place: Lake Michigan... | reverse complement strand
TTGGCTTGTTCAACAAGATATATTCTTTTTTTTCAGGAGTCAAAACATTCCCGTCAAAATTCACTACATCTCCCGGTTTTACCATATATCCCATCTCAACAACAGGAATTCCATTCACTTTTACATTCCCCGATTGGATGTAAATATCGGCATCACGTCTAGAACATACTCCAGAATTGGAAATGTATTTATTCAAACGAATTTCGTCTTTAGCTTTTTGACGTTTTGGAGCTTGATTTGGTTTTTTCTCTATTTTTTCAGCTGCTATTTCAGTTGCCTTAGCATTAACTTTTACTTTTTTAGGACCTTGTGCCCGTTTTTGCATCGCAGGTTTTGGCTTGTTAGAATTGGTTCTTGAACTATTTGTTCTAGTGCCGCTTTTATTATTATTGCCTTCCTTGTTATTCATAATATTCTATAATTTTTGCAAATATACCATTTATAAATTTGACAAGCTATAATTGAGAATTTTATGCGTTTTATGTTGAAATTATTCTAAAATAGTTCAGCCATCTTGTGCCAAAAATTCAAGATCAAGTCCGGATTAATCAGGATAATACTAAAAACTCCAGCTACGATTAGAAATTTAAGTAAGTTATGAAGGAATAAATAATGTTCTTTAAGGTCTGATTTCCATAGTTTTAATAAAAAAAGCAATAAAAATAGTAAACAAGAATAGAAATACAAATCCATATTTCCAATTTCAAATTTTTCAATTAATAGGTAAACAGGAATGACTGTTAAAAGAGTTAAAAAGGTAATGATTTTTTTGGAAGTTATTTCACCATATAAAATCGGAATGGTTTTATAATCGTTAGCCAAATCACCTTTTATATTTTCTAAATCTTTAATCATTTCTCTAATTAGAAGCAACAAAAACAAGAAGTTTGCATGACAAATAATCACTTCATATAAGTTTTTATAATATAAAAGTAATGCAAAAAAGGGTAAAATGGCCATTAAGGTCGCCATTAGATTCCCAATGACAACAAATTTTTTCACTTTGTGGGAGTAAAACCAAATTAGAAAAATATAAACCGAAAAGTATAAAAAGGCACGCCATGAAATGAAAATTGCTAAAAAAGCAACGATAAAATTCAAAGTAAAATACACACTTAATTTCGTTTTTTGACTTACTAAACGGTCCAAAGTAGTTTTGTTAGGACGATTTATTAAGTCTTTTTTATTGTCATAAAAACTATTGATAATATATCCAGATGCAATTGTTAATGCCGTCGCTAAAACAATTAGAAATAAATTTATATCTAAAATTACATGAATAGGTTTTTTTTCCGGTGCTAAAATAAAAATAGCCGAAAGGTATTGCGCAAGAACAATTATTGGAATATTGTAGCCACGAATTACGGAGAACAAACTCACAATTTTCATTATTAAAAGTTTGCTTTTTCTGTTCATCCTTAATTATTTATGGAAAAAGAAATCTAAAATTGGTAAACGACTTCTAATTTGTAATCTTTTAATGAAGTTTTTGCTTTTTCTAAATCTTCCGTAAAACCAAGGATATAACCTCCGCCGCCAGAACCACAAAGTTTTAAATAGTAATCGTTGGTATCGATTCCTTTTTGCCAAATTCCGTGAAATTGTTCAGGAATCATTGGTTTAAAATTGTTTAAAACAACTTTTGACAGTTTTTTGGTATTTTGGAATAGCAATTTTACGTCACCACCTAGGAAATTTTCAACGCAAGCGTCGGTATGTTTTATGAATTGTGATTTTAACATGGTTCTAAAGCCTTTGTCTTTAAGGTTTTCCATGAAAATATTCACCATTGGAGCAGTTTCTCCTACAATTCCTGAGTCCAATAAAAAAACAGCACCTTTTCCGTCCAAACTTTGCGTTGGAATACCTGTTGCCTCAATATTATCTTTAGAATTTATTAAAATAGGAATACTCAAATAACTATTTAATGGATCTAAACCGGAACTTTTTCCATGAAAAAAAGATTCCATTTGTGAGAAAATATTTTTTAAAGTAAGTAATTTTTCACGTGTTAAATTTTCTAAAACGGTAATTTTATTTTGTGCGTATTTGTCATAAATAGCTGCTACAAGTGCGCCACTACTTCCTACTCCATAACCTTGAGGAATACTAGAATCAAAGTACATTCCGCTATCAACATTGTTTTTTAATGTCAATAAATCAAAAGTTACTAATTTAGGTTGTGCAGTTTGAAGGCTTTCTAGGTAAGTTACAAATCGTTTCAAATTTTCATTTGATTTCTTTGCTTCTTCAGATGGATTTTTGTCGTTTTTTAGCGCGCCATTATAAAAATTATAAGGAATAGATAGTCCTTTGGAGTCCTGAATAATTCCGTATTCACCAAAAAGTAGTATTTTAGAATAAAATAAAGGTCCTTTCATTTTTATTATATTTTGGTTGCCCCAAATCCAATTTCATCACAAATGTACTGACCATTTTGACAATAGCCAACTAATTTGTTCTTAATAAATGTTAAAACTTCCTCTTTTACGTCTTCAGGGTAGAGTACATGCACATTGGCACCGGCATCTAAAGTGAAACAAACGGGAATTTGAGTTTCATTTCTGAATTTCCAAATCGCGTTAATTATCTCTAAAGTGTTCGGTTTCATTAAGATAAAATAGGGTAGGGAAGTCATCATCATGGCGTGCAATGTTAGCGCTTCGCTCTCCACAATTTTGATAAATTCACTTAAATTACCATTTTCAAAAATAGTAATTAAGGCATCTAAATTTTCATGAGCTTGAGCAAATCGCTTTTCAGCAAATGGATGTCCGTGCATTAAATCGTGACCAACTGTGCTGGAAACTTGTTTTTCTCCTTTGTCAACTAACAAAATGGTGTCTTGATAGTTCTTAAAGTTATCGTGTATTTTATATGAAAACTCCACTCCAAATAAGTCGGAGCTTCCTGAAATGCTCTTATGATTTCCCCATACCACAACACTTCCTTTAATACTTCTACAGGCACTTCCGGATCCCAAACGAGCTAAAAAAGAGGCTTTTTTATTAAAATAGTCATCGGTCATTTCTGTCCCGAAGTTTCGGGATAGTAATTTTTCCATACTCATTAAATTTACTGCTAATGCTGCCATTCCCGATGCTGACGAAGCAATTCCAGAGCTGTGCGGAAAGGTATTTTGGGTGTCAATTATAAAATGATAGTCTTTTAAAAAAGGCAAATAAATTTCAATTCGCTCTAAAAATTTCTGAATTTTAGGCTTAAATTCTTCTTTTGGTTTTCCTTCAAATAGCAGGTCGAATGAAAATTTACCGTTGTTATTTTTTTTGGCAAAAGCCAATTTAGTTTCTGTTTTACAAGAATTTAAAGTAAAACTCACGGAGGGATTTGCAGGAATTTGAGTTTGAACTTCACCTACTTCGTTCAACTGATTTTCAATTTTCCCCCAGTATTTTACTAAAGCAATATTACTAGGTGCGCTCCATGAAAAAGTTCCTTTTTCAATAGATTGGGTATATTTTGAAGGTATAAAATCCTTAGATGAACTCATAAACAGTACTAATTTTTACAAAGATACTTTTTTTGATTTATACGTCGATGAAAATTGACTTTTCCTATCAAAGTTTCCTTAAATTTGTTAACTAATTAATTAACAGATGAGCAAATATAAGAGAATTTTGGTGGTTGTTGCTACTTGTTTAGCAATTGGTTATTTTTCTGGAATGGCAACAAGATCAAGCGTTAACACTTGGTTTCCTAACTTAGTTAAACCCATTTTTAATCCACCCAACTGGGTTTTTGCTCCTGTTTGGTCACTATTATATATTATGATGGGAATTGCCGCTGGTTTGGTTTGGAATAGAATTGAAACGAATCGAGAATTGGTTAAAAAGGCCTTAGTTTTTTTTGCAATTCAATTGGCTTTGAATGCGCTATGGTCAATATTTTTTTTTGGATTGCACAACCCAATGTTGGCTTTAATAGAAATTGTACTCTTGTGGTTGATGATTTATGAAACGTACGTTCAATTTGGAAAAATCGACAAAATTGCGGGTTATTTATTTATTCCTTATCTACTTTGGGTGAGTTTTGCTTCTGTTTTGAACGCTAGTATTTGGTGGTTGAATCGATAGGTTTGATTTGTAATGTTGCTAAATTGAATTGGCGACAATGAATCCGCTTGTCCACGCATTTTGGAAATTATAACCGCCCGTTACGGCATCGATATTTACAATTTCTCCGGCAAAATATAGGTTTTCGTGCAATTTACTTTCCATAGTTTTGAAATTGATTTCTTTCAAATCTATTCCTCCAGCGGTTACAAATTCTTCTTTGAAGGTGCTTTTTCCATTGACTTGAAACATGCCATTTGTTAATTGATTGGATAAATTTTGAAGTTGGATTTTGGATAAATCTGCCCATTTTGTCTCTGATTCAATTCCCGAATTCATCACCAAACTTTCCCATAAACGGTTGGTTAATTCAAAAGGAGATTTTTTTGAAACTGCTTTTTTAGCATGTTCTAATTTCAGTTCTTTTAGAATTTTCTCTGCCTCATCAGTATCAATATCGTTCAACCAATTGATAGCAATTGAAAATTGGTAGTTTTTATCGTGTAAAATTCGTGCACCCCAAGCCGATAGTTTCAAAATAGCTGGTCCCGACATTCCCCAATGGGTAATTAAAAGTGGCCCTGAAGATTCTAGTTTGGTGTCTCTGACTTTTACCGAAACTTGCGCTGAAACTCCCGGTAATGTTGCAATTCTTGGGTCTTTTATATTGAAGGTAAATAGGGAAGGAACAGGAGAAACAATAACATGGCCGAAATTTTGTAGCATTTCCCATATTTTAGGATTGCTGCCTGTGGCCAAAATTAATTTTTCTGAAAGGTAAGTTTCCGATTGTGTTTCTACTTTCCAATGAGATTCCTTCTTGAAAATGGATTGAACACTTTGATTCGTAAGTACTGCAATTCCTAGTTTTTTTGTGGACTCTTGAAAGCAATCTATAATGGTTTGCGAAGAATTTGAAACTGGAAACATGCGTCCGTCGGCTTCAATTTTTAGTTCTACGCCGTGTTTTTCAAACCATTCTACAGTATCGCCAGAACAAAATTGATTAAACGGACCTCGCAATTCTTTTTCGCCACGCGGATAAAATTTCACTAATTCATTAGGTTCAAAACAAGCGTGAGTTACATTGCATCGACCTCCGCCGGAAATTCTAACTTTATTAAGCACCTCCGAACCTCGTTCTAAAATAGCTATTTTCAAAGATGGATTTTTTTCAACTATATTAATAGCGGTAAAAAAACCGGCTGCACCTCCACCAACAATTAGTATATCGAAATTCTGATTCATAGATTATGGTCAAGTTGGACTTGATTGAACAAAGGTAGTAAAATAAAAAAAGCACAAACCGGACTGATTTGTGCTTTTTATTTAATTCAAGAAACTACTTTGCGATAAGAATTTTGTATTCCCAAGGTTTGAAATTTATTTTTTGATTTTTAAAATAATTTACTTTTTCACCACTCATGTAATCGGTAAATTGTCCTTCAAATGCTGAGGTAAATGTGGCATTGGTTTTTGATAAATTTCCAACATAAATTACTTTATTATTTTCTTTTGCTCTTGCAAAAGCTATAATTTTCGGATCGTCCGAAGTTGATATTCGTGAGTAGGAAGCTGCTTTTTTACCTCCATTCAAAGCGCTATTTTCATTTTTAAGTTTTCCTAATTTTACTCTCCATTCCCATTGTTTCCCTTTTACTTTTGTAAAGGAATCTTTCTCGAAAAATTTCAAACTTTTATCCAGTCCATATTCGTCACCGCTATAAACCAAGGGCATTCCCGGAGTTAAATACGATAAAGCGGTCATGGTTTCTTCCGCAGCGCCTAATCGGCTTTTCATAGTTCCGTTCCAAGAGTTTTCATCATGATTATCAACGAAATTCATTGCTATATCATTGGCTTCGTATTTTTTTGTATTGTCTAGTATGTTTTTATCCCAGTCTGAAACCGTGTTTTCTCCCTTAGCAATTCTATTCATAATATGATGCGTTTCCCAACCATAGCACATATCAAAAAAATTTGATTTTAGTAATTCTGGTTGCCAAGCTTCAGCAAGCATGAAAATGTTTTTCTCTTTTCTTAATTTTGGAATGGTTTCTTCCCAAAAATCTGTTGGTACATTTCCTGCTACATCACAACGAAATCCGTCAATATTTTCGTTTTTTATCCAATGCATCATATCGCCCGACATGGCCTCGCGAAGTCCTTTATTATCATAATTTAAATCGGCGACATCGGTCCAACCCCAACTTTTTCCTGTTTCAGGATTGACAGGATCTACGATTTCTCCTTTTTCGTTATGGGTATAAAATTCAGGATGTTCTTTAATCCAAACATGATCCCAACCGGTGTGATTTGGAACCCAATCCAAGATTACGTAAATGTCATTTTCGTGTGCGGTTTTCACCAAATTTCGAAAATCTTCAATCGATCCAAATTCAGGATTTACTTTCTTAAAATCGGAAACGGCGTAGTAACTTCCTAAGTATTTTGATTGCTCTTCCTTTGGCATTTCAGATGCAAATTTGCTATCATCTCCCCCAGTTGCTTTTCTTTTAGTTTGAGAAATAGGGAATATTGGCATCACCCAAAGTATTTTAATTCCCATTTCTTTAAGTTGGGGAATGTCTTTTGTAAAAGCGTTGAAGGTTCCTTCTTCAGAATATTGTCTGATATTCACTTCATAAATTACAGCATTTTCTTCAATTTCAGGTGTAACTGTAGTGATTTTTGAATTAGAATTGTTTTCCGATTTTTGTTCGGTTTCCTTTTTACAACTTAATAAATTGGAGAGTAGGAGTGCAGTTAAAAGTATCTTTTTCATAAGTTTCATTGTATTTATTTTCCAAACATAAATTCTAGTGGAATAGGAACTCTCTTTTGCCAGGAGGCCTCAGAATGATTTTCTCCTTCAAATTTTAGGTTTCTGAAATTTTGTTGATTGTACCCTTTTGCTTTCAAAGTTTCATCTACTCGATAGGCGTATTTTAAATAACTAGCATCCAACGTCTCTGTTCCGTAATCAAAATATATTTTATGGTTTTTTGGATCGGGTAAATTGGCACTCAAGTATTTGAAGAAACTTTCAGGAATTGGATTATTATCAAATTCTCTAAAACCAATCCAGTGTGTAGATAGGCAAGCGGCTTTGCTGAAAACCTTCGGGTATTCACAAATGGCATACACAGAAATTAGCCCACCCATACTAGACCCCATTATTGCTGTGTGATCGGCATTGATGTAAACTGAAAAATTAGAATCTACAAATGGTTTTACCTCCTCAACAATAAATTTCAAATAATTATCCGAATTGATGTCCTCCAAATTGAACTGATAACCTAATTTATGAGCGTTTTCAAAAATTAGTTTTTGTTCTTCTTGAGTTAATTGTAAAAGTGGTTTTTTCGGAAATAAATCGGCGTGGCGAATAGCGGGTATATTCCAAATTGCCACTACAATCACCTCTTCAATTTTCTTATCAGAACTTAATTTACTCAAAGCATCGTCCACCATCCACTCTTGTTTGTTCCAAGTTATGGTTGCGTCAAATAACATTTGCCCATCGTGCATGTAAAGAACGCTGTATTTTTTTTCCTTGGAGTAATTGGTTGGAACCCAAATATCAACTGTTCTGGGCTTGATATATTTGGCAGAAAAATTTTCTATTCTATATATTTTACCTTCAAATTTACTAGAGTCAATAAGTTCAACCATTTCCATTTTGCTTTGCGCAAATGACAATAAGTTCATCAATAGAAAGCAAATTACAAATCGGTTCATATTATTTTAATTCTAATATCAAGGCTGATTTACCTTCGATTTCAATATCATTATTAAAATCAAAAGTAGTTCCTGACATCACTTCTTTTCCTGATTTCAAATTTTGTAAAGTCTCTTTAAATCGAGAAGTTTTCAAAGTTTGTTTTTCAGAATTGTTATTGATAATTACCATCACAGTTTCTTTCTCATTGTATCTGAAATACACATAAACATTATTTTCAGGGACATAGTGAGTTATTTTCCCCGAATGAATTACCTCTTTAGATTTTCTCCATGTGAATAATTTTGATGAGAATTCAAAGAATTTTTGTTGTTCCACGGTTCGTCCTTGTTTGGTAAATGCATTGTTAGCATCCCCATTCCAACCGCCTGGAAAATCTCTTCTAATGTCGGCATCCCCTTTCCCTTTATCGCCTTTCATTCCAATTTCTGAACCATAATAAAGTTGCGGAATTCCTCGAACTGTAGCAATTAAAGTCATTGCCATTTGATATTTTTTGAAATCACTTTTATAAATTTCATTGAATCTTCCAGTATCATGATTTTCAGCAAAAACTAATAAATTATTTGGATTAGGATACAAGAAATCATTCGCAAAATTATCATACACTTGAATCATTCCTCTATCCCAAGATTGACGATCGTCGTTAAATACATTTCCTATTGCATCGTGTAAAGTAAAATCCATTACGCTTGGTAAATTGGAGTTATAACTTTGAATAGCACCAATTTTACTGTCTTTTTGCCAATACGACATTTGCGCTTGATCGTGCATCCAAACTTCCCCTACGATATTAAAATGAGGATATTCATCGGTAATGGCTTTCGTCCATTTTGAAATCCCCTCTTTATCATTATAGGAGTAAGTATCAACTCTAAAACCATCTAAATCGGAATATTCTATCCACCAAATTGCATTTTGAGTTAGGTAATTTAACACCAAAGGATTCGACTGATTTAAATCAGGCATGGAAGGAACAAACCATCCATCCATACATTGTTTTGTATCAATTTTAGAAGCGTTTTTATCAAATTGCGTTGTCATTCTATAATTAGATTGAGAGTATCCTGGGAACTGATGAATCCAATTATAAGTTGGCAAATCATTGTACATCCAATGTTTCCAACCCCAGTGATTGGTAACATAATCCATGATATTTTTCATACCACGTTGATGTAATTCAGCACTTAATTGAACGTATTCTTCATTAGTTCCATAACGAGGATCAATTTTATAAACGTCAGATTGGCCATAACCATGGTAAGAATAACCTTCGTCATTGTCTTCGCAAAGAGGTGTTGGCCAAACCGCTGTAGCGCCTAATTCCTTAATATAATCAAGGTTTTTGATCAATCCTTCAATATCTCCACCATGTCTTCCGCCTGGAAGTGAACGATTAGAAATTTCTTTGGTGGATTTTGAATTGTCGTTGTTTGGATTTCCATTCGCAAAACGATCCGGCATAATTAAATAAATTACATCTGAGGAATCGAAGCTTTTTCTATATTTTGAATTTTCTCTTCTTGCTTTTACAGCATAGTTTAGTGTAAAAGTGTTTTTACCATTTTTAAATGTAAATACAAATTCTTTCGCCGCTACATTTTTGGTGTCAATGGTAACAAACAAGTAATTTGGATTTTCAGTTTTTTGGATGCTTTTTATTGTCAATCCATTTGAAACTGAAACCTCATTTTGGGCTATATTTTTCCCATAAAACATAACTTGAACTTCTGATAAATTCATATCGCTCCACCAAAATGGTGGTTCAACTTTGTCAATTTGTGCGAAGGAGTTGAAATTAAAAAGTAATAAAAGTGCTAAAATGTATTTTTTCATAATGATTTATTTTATTTATTTTCAATAATACTAATTGCGAAACCTCCACCACCAGCAGATAATTGCGATAATTTCGTAGTATTGGTTACTTTCATTTTACGAATTATATACGATTGCGGGTTGGTTTTATAATGTCCGTCTTTACCATCTCCATAAATGGTTGCAATGTATTTTTTTCCTTTGTCTAAAAAATCCAATTTAATGTTTGATGTTCGTGGTGTTTCCCCATTTACATTTCCAATAAACCAGTTATTAGTTCCTTTCGCTTTTCGGGCAACCGTAATATAATCTCCAGGTTCTGCTTCTAGGTAAATACTATTTTCCCAGTCAATAGCAACGTCTTTAATGAATTGAAATGCATCTGGGAATTGGTTGTAATGCTCTATTAAATCAGCTGCCATTTGCAACGGGCTATACATGGTCACGAACAAAGCCAATTGATTCGCCAAAGTACTATTGACATGTGAATTATTATTAGGACTGAATTTTTTAATATCCATTTCAAATATTCCTGGAGTATAATCCATTGGTCCACCTATTAATCTAGTAAATGGCAAAATAGTTACGTGGTTTGGTTTTGAACCTCCAAAAGCTTGAAATTCCGTTCCACGAGCCGCTTCATTACCAATCATATTTGGATAAGTTCTGCAAATTCCAGTAGGGCGAACGGCTTCGTGAGCGTTGACCATAATTTTGTAATCAGCTGCTTTTTCAATTACATATTGGTAATGGTTAATTATCGATTGGCTATAATGGTGTTCTCCAACAGGCAGAATAGGTCCAACATAACCGCTTTTTACCGCTTCATAACCGTTGTCGTTCATGAACTTAAAAGCCTTGTCTAAATGGCGCTCATAATTTCTTGTTGATCCAGAGGTTTCATGGTGCATGATCATTTTTACCCCTTTTGATTTTGCATATTCGTTAATTCCTTTTACATCAAAATCTGGGTACGGAGTTAGAAAATCAAAAACATAATCTTTTTCATGACCAAACCAATCTTCCCAGCCTTCATTCCAGCCTTCAACTAAAACGCCATCGAATCCATTTTTGGCAGCAAAATCGATGTATTCTTTCACATGATTAGTATTTGCAGCATGAGTTCCATTTGGTTTAGCTTTTGAATAATCGGTACTACCCAATTGGATTGCAGGAAAATCATTGGTATACGACCAAGAACTTTTCCCAGTAATCATTTCCCACCAAACTCCAACATACTTAACCGGTTTAATCCATGAAGTATCTTCAATTTTACAAGGCTCATTTAGGTTTAATGTCATTTTAGATGATAAAATTTCACGAGCATCATCACTAACGATAATAGTTCTCCATGGAGAATTACTAGGACTTTGAATATGTCCTTTATCCCCTTTAGCATCTGGTGTCAACCACGATTCGAAAATCATGTTTTTATCATCCAAATTTAAGTTCATTAGAGAATAATTAATCAAAGCTGCTTCGTGTAAATTGATGAAAACTCCGTCTGCAGTTTTCATCATTAAAGCGGTTTGGACTCCCGTATCTGAAAACCAAGTTTGTGAGGCATTTTCTGATCTTGCCTTTCCTGACAAACTTCTAATTTCTGATAATTTAGAAGTGGTATAATCGTATTCTTGGGTATCATAATCGCCAGAAATCCAATTTGCGGTATGATTTCCTGTCATTGCAAATTGTGTTTTCTCTTCTTTAATTACAAAATAAACTAGGTTTTTCTGTTCTGGAAATTCATATCTAAATCCTAATCCATCATCAAATAAACGAAAGCGAATTACCACCAATCGATCAGTAGATTTTTGATTTAAGGTAACAGCCAATTCATTGTAATGATTTCTAATTTGAGCCACTTCGCCCCAAACTGGTTTCCAAGTTTCATCGAAAGTAGCCGTTTTTGAATTTGAAATCACAAAACCAGTTAGCAATGAATTTTTATCATTTTTAAGTTCAAATCCTAAATTACTAGTTTTGATAATGGGCTTATTTTTATAAGATAGCGCATACGTTGGCGTTCCGTCTTGTAATAAAGAAAAGGACATTGTAAATTTCCCATTTGGCGATTTCAACTCTTGCGCGATACTACTATTTATAGAAATTAATAAGACAAAAAGGAATTGAATGATATCTTTCATTAGATACAAATTATACTGTTATTAAATTTTTTGGCGCTACAACAACTTCTTTTCCATTAACAAAAACGGAAATACTGTGATTTCCTTCTAATGAAAATTTAGTTTCAGATTGATCAATTGTTACTTTTAGAATTTGATTTCTGAAATTGATTTTGAAAGAATACCCATTCCATTCTTTAGGGATTTTTGGAGCAAAATGCAGACAGTCGTTTTTGACTCTCATTCCGCCAAAACCTTCTACAATACTCATCCAAGTTCCTGCCATTGAAGTGATGTGACAACCTTCTTCTACTTCTTTATTGTAATCGTCTAAATCCAATCTTGAAGTTCTTAAATAGAACGTATAGGCCATGTCCATTTTGTCTAAAACTGCAGCTTGAATAGAGTGAACGCAAGGAGAAAGGGAACTTTCATGAACGGTAAAAGACTCGTAGAATTCAAAATTTCTTTGTAATTCTTCTTTCGAAAAATGATCCTCAAAAAAGTAAAAACACTGTAATACGTCTGCTTGTTTTATGTATGGAGAACGCAATATTCTATCCCAAGACCATTTTTGATTGATCGGTCGTTGGCTTTTATCAAGATCGGATACTCGCACTAATTCCTTGTCTAAAAATCCATCTTGTTGCAAGAAGACATCCAATTCTTTCGAGAAAGGGAAATACATAGTGTCGGCTATTTTTTTCCATGATTGCAATTCAGCATCTGATAGGGCAACTTTTTCAGAAATTCGTTTGTGATCTGAAGGGTATTCCATCGCCACTTTTTGAATTTGTTCGAAGGTATAATCCAAGCACCATTTTGCAATATAATTAGTATAGAAATTATTATTTACGTTGTTTTCATATTCATTTGGGCCGGTAACACCAAGAATTACATATTGATTTTTATGGGCAGAAAAAGTAGCTCTTTGGTGCCAGAAACGAGCAATTCCAATCAAAACTTCCAATCCTTTTTCAGGGATATAAGAGAAGTCGCCAGTAAATCGATGGTAATTAAAAATGGCAAAGGCAATGGCTCCATTTCTATGAATTTCTTCAAATGTAATTTCCCATTCGTTGTGACATTCTTCGCCGTTCATGGTAACCATTGGATACAAAGCAGCCCCATTATTAAAACCTAATTTTGTCGCGTTTTCAATTGCTTTATCCAACTGATTGTATCGATAAGTCAATAAGTTTCGTGCTACATTTTGATCTTTTGTAGCCATATAAAATGGAATACAATAGCCTTCAGTATCCCAATAGGTGGAGCCACCATATTTTTCACCGGTGAATCCTTTTGGTCCAATATTTAATCGAGAATCTTTTCCTAAATAAGTCTGATTTAATTGAAAAATATTGAATCGAATACCTTGCTGTGCTTTAATATCACCGTCAATTGTGATGTCGGACATTTCCCAAATTTTAGCCCAAGCTCGAATTTGTTTTTCTAATAAAAGGTTGTAACCAATAGCTAAAGCGGTATTAATTACATTAATTGCAGCCCTTTCGGTATCATTATGATTTAAAGAAACAGTATATCCACCTAGTTTTTGAATGGATACAACCTCGCCCTTATTGGCATTTACAATATAATCAAATTGAATTTTTTCAGAATCAGATTGGATAATATTAGCAATGGCATTTTGATTTTTATCATTTATGAAAATACTATTTTGCATAAATGTAGTGGTAACAAAATGAGTTTTATAGGTCTGCGCCGTTACAAATCCGGCATTACCAGAATTTTTTACTGATAAAGGTTCCCAGAATTTTTCTTGCCAGTTGGCATCTTCATTTGTTACTCCAGCGTCTATATAGGGTTTAAAAACAATTTTAGTGTCTTTATTTAGTGGTGTAATTTCATATTTTATGACTCCTAATTCATCTATTTCTAATGATAAGAAACGACGAATGGTAACTGAAATTTCAGTGTCATTTTGTAAAGTAGCTTCAAAAGAGCGGTTGTACCATCCTTCTTTCATGTTTAATTCTCTACGAAAATTATTGACCGCTTTACAGGTATTTAAATCAAGAGCTTCCCCGTTGATTTCAATATCAATTCCTATCCAATTTGGTGCGTTTAATACTTTAGCAAAATATTCAGGATAGCCATTTTTCCACCATCCCACTTTTGTTTTGTCAGGGTAATAAATTCCAGCTATATAACTTCCTTGAAAAGTTTTACCGGTATATTTTTCTTCAAAATTAGCACGTTGCCCCATCGCCCCATTTCCAATACTGAAAAGGCTTTCGGAGGATTTTACGCTACTTTTATCAAATCCATTTTCTATTATCGACCAATCGCTTGGTTGTATATAATCTTGGTTCATTTTTTTTTATTTAAAGATGGAAAAATTCAAAAATTTAAAGATTGTTCTCTTATTTTTTTTGAATCTTTCAATCATTGAATTTTTTAATTGTTCATCAATTTTTCGATAAATCCTTTACTTATGTGAGTAGAATCTTCAAAAATATGGTTGGCTTCGAATAATATTTCTTTTTCGCCTATTCCAACACTAATCATCTTTGCAGCATTGGCGGCTTGAATTCCAGCCACAGAATCTTCAAATACAATTGAATTTTCATTTTCAATTCCTAATTTTCTTGCTGCTTGCAAAAAAACTTCGGGATCGGGTTTGGCATTTGTAACATCATTTCCATCAACAATAGCGTCAAAATAATTCAATATTCCTGTTTTTTCTAAAATAGGTCTAGCGTTTTTACTTGCAGATCCTAAAGCAATTTTTTGGTTGTTGGCTTTCAAAAATTTTAATATCGGAAGTATTCCCGGCAGCAATTCCTTTTCATCCATGGTAACCATATAGGATAAATAGGTTTCATTTTTTTGAATCAACCATTTGTTTTTTTCTTCTTGTGAAACAGTCACTTTCCCTAATTCTAAAATTATATCAAGTGATCGAACTCGGCTCACGCCTTTTAAAAGTTCATTGTCATGTAATGTAAATTCGATTCCTAGTTGGTTAGCTATTTGCTGCCATGCAATAAAATGATATCTGGCAGTGTCAACAATAACACCATCTAAATCGAAAATAAAGGCTTTTTTTTTCATGGTATACTATTAGTCTGAAATGGCGTTTTTATCTGTAATTAAAAACGTACTAACTCCACCTAGCACTAAAGAAATTCCAGCTAATGTCATAGAGTGAATGGAATCATTGCCAATAAGTTTGTATAGTAAATTGATTCCTCCCAAAGCGGCAACTATTTGTGGAATTACAATAAACATGTTAAATAAGCCCATCATAGTTCCCATTTTCTTAGGATCTACAGCGCTTGATAACATGGCATAGGGCATGGATAAAATACTTCCCCATGAAATTCCTATCAATATAAAGGAAAAAAGTAAGTTGTCTGGAGTAGAATAAAACATCATAATAAATCCAAGACCTCCTAATAATAAGGAAATGCTATGAATGTATTTTCTATTAATTTTTCTTTTTGCAGTATAAAATGTTAGTAATAATGCAAATGCCATTGATGATAATCCGTAAACTCCCATTGAGGAACCTACTTGATTGGCGGCATCTTGGTATTTGGCATTGGCAATATCAAAGGCTTCAGCATCTCCTTTATTTGATAAATCATAATTTTTTTCGTTAGGGGCAGGCGCTTTGTAAACATATTCTGTTAATGCTGGCGTAGCCATACTCCACATTGTGAAAAATGCAAACCAACTGAAAAATTGTATTAATCCCAATTTTTTCATCGTGGAAGGCATTCCTTTTAAACTTATGGAAATATCTTTAAAAAAATTAGCTTGTTTCTTTTCTTTTTCAAAAATGGCAATATCTTCCGGAGGATATTCTCTAGTGGTAAAAATGGTATAAAGTATACTCGCAATAAATACAAAGGCACCAATTGCAAATCCCACTTTTACAGACATTGGTAAAATTCCAGCATCAGCTTCATTTGGAACACCAAATTGATCCATCATCCAAGGTAAATTACTGGCAATCCAAGTTCCAATTCCGATGATTAATGTTTGCATAACAAAACCATAAGATCTTTGTGAATTAGGAAGTTTGTCGGCAACAAGCGCTCGAAAAGGTTCCATGCTGATATTAATGGAAGCGTCTAAAACCCACAATAATCCAGAAGCAATCCAAAGGGTAGGAGAATTGGGCACTAAAAACAATGCTAAAGTGCTCAAAATTGCACCAATTAGAAAGAACGGTTTTCGTCTTCCGAATTTTGGATGCCAAGTATTGTCAGATAAATAGCCAATTATTGGTTGAACAATAAGACCTGTAAGCGGGGCTGCTATCCAAAGCATTGGGATTTCATCTTTTTCTGCTCCTAGAGTTTGGAAAATTCGAGACATGAATCCCCCTTGAAGAGCAAAACCAAATTGTATTCCTAAGAATCCAAAACTCATGTTCCAAATTTCCCAGAAACTTAATTTACGCTTTTCCATTATCGTTAATTAAAAATGATGTGAACGATAAGCGCGATGCTTATCAAAACTTATTTTAAATTTTCGAAGTAAAAATATAAGCTTTGATAATATGTTGTAAATATATAATTTTTTTTAAAACAAAAATAAATTGGAGTAATTTATTACGATTTTGTCGATTCTCTTTTTACCAATTCGGTTTCAATTACTTCAGTTCGGTAGTGTTCTTCAATTTCACCTTCTTCATTTTCAATGTCTTCGGCTTCTAATCGATCGATAAGCATTTTGGCAGCTTTGGCTCCCATTTTAACTCCATCTTGACCAACAGTTGTTATACTTGGGGAGGAATATTTAGAAATTAAACCGTCGGTAAATCCAATTATTGATAATTCTTCAGGAATTTTTATTCCTAAACGCGTGGCTACTTTTATTGCTGTAACTGCAAATAATTCATTAACCGCAAAAATCGCTTCAGGACATTTTGTTTTTAATAATTGCTCAATAGAATCCTCGTAATGTTCGATGTCTTCAATTCTAATAATGAGACTTTCGTCCACTTTTATATCATTATTTTTTAGAGCTTTTAAATAGCCTTCTGTTCTCAATTTTCCGACACTCACATAATCAACAGTGGTAATTAGCGCAATCTTTTTTAGTCCTTTATCGATAAAAAATTGAGTAGCATTAAAGGCAGCCAATTGATCGTTTATAATAACTTTATCACAAAGAATGTCATTGGTAACTCTGTCAAACATTACTACTGGCATTCCTTGATTAATTACTTCGGTAATATGGTGAAAGTCCTTTTTTTGCTGAGTTTCTTTGGATAGTGACATAATAAAGCCATCGATATTTCCATTGGCAAGCATTTCCATATTGATGACTTCTTTGTCAAATGATTCGTCCGAAAGACAGATAATTACATTGTATCCATTTTGATTGGCTACATTTTCTACACCACTAATAATTGTGGTAAAAAAGTGATGAATAATTTCAGGAATTATGATGCAAATGGTTTTCGTTTTTCGGTTTTTTAGGCTTAAAGCAATATTATTTGGTTTGTAATTATAGAATTTTGCAAAAGCTTGCACTTTTTGTCTTGTATCTTCACTGATTTCCAAGCTATTGCGTAATGATTTTGACACTGTTGAGATGGAAACATCGAGTTCTCTAGCAATTTGTTTTAAGGTAATTTTTTTTTTCATGAGAAAATGATAAATTTATTATTCTTATTTTTGCCTAACAATTTTTTAATAAATGGTAAATTTAAGCTTAATTATCAAAATAAATAACAAACTTTTCAACACTATCACGTTTTCGTAACCCTAATTTTAAGTTTTTGTTTTGAAGTTGTTAAATAATGTATAAATTTATTATTCGAAGTATAAATATAAGCAAAAAAACCAATTTTTAACTTAAACAAAATGTATGAAAACAATTTACAAAAAGTTGTTATTTTTATTCTTACTACTTCCGTTTAGTGTTCTGGCTCAGAGTACTTTAAGCGGAGTTGTACTTGATAAAGCATCAGGACAACCTTTACCAGGGGTAAATGTAGTAGTATCGGGAGCATCAAAAGGTGCAGCCACAGATTTAGATGGGAAATTTCAACTGTCAAAAGTAGTGAAAGGCGACAAAATCGTTTTTTCATTTATCGGATTTAAATCCGAAACAGTTGTCTATTCTAATCAAACTTCAATTACCGTTAGTCTTCAAGAAGATGCTAACCAATTAAACGAAGTAGTAGTTCAAGTAGGTTACGGTACCGTTAAGAAGAAAGACGCTACGGGATCTTTGACTACCATCACTACAAAAGAATTTAACAAAGGAGCTAATGTAACTGCCGAAAATTTATTAAACGGTAGAGTTGCAGGTCTTTCTATTAATACTAGTGGTGCTCCTGGTTCAGGATCACAAATTAGAATTCGTGGAGGAGCTTCTTTAAGTGCAAGTAACGATCCGTTAATTGTAATTGATGGTTTGCCAATTGACAACAGTACTTCAGTAGGTGCAACTTCAATTTTATCTTCTCTAAACCCATCTACAATTGAGTCCATGACAGTATTGAAAGATGCGTCTGCAACTGCTATTTATGGTTCTAGAGCTTCTAATGGGGTTATTATTATTACTACTAAAAAAGGAGGTAAAAATCTTGAAGTAGAATACAATTTCCAATTGGGTATTGGTAAAAAAGTGAACCAAGTAAGTGTATTTAGCGCTGCAGACTATAGAAATATAGTAGGAGTTAGACAAAATCAATTGCTTGCTGCAGATCCAAATACTGGGGTTAACCTTCCAAACTTATTGGGAACTGCAAATACTAATTGGCAAGATGAAATCTACAGAACTGCCGAAATGGTAGATCAATCATTTACTGTAAAAGGTAGTTTGTTTGATAAAATTCCATCTCGTTTAACAGTGGGTAAAACCTTCCAAGAAGGTTTACGTTTAACCAATCAATTTGAAAGAAATACAGTTGGTTTAGCAATGAACCCTACTTTCTTGAAGGATCACTTAAAAGTGAGATTAAACGCAAATTACTCTAATGAGAAAAATAGATTTTCTGATGGAGTAGAAGGTTCTGCAATTCGTTTTGATCCAACTCAACCTGTATATGCGCCTGCAAATACAAATTACGGTGGGTACTTTCAATATTTAGCTACACCAAATGGTTTACCAGTAGTTAATGCGCCATGGAATCCAGTGGCTCAATTAATGCAAACACATGATCATGGAACGTATAGAAGAACTTTTGGAAACTTAGAAGTTGATTATAAATTACCATTCTTTCCAGCGTTAAGAGCAGTTGTGAATGTTGGTTACGACAGCGGTAATGGTGATCGTATGAGAACAGTAGATTCTAATAGTAGATCTGCCTATAACGGTAACGTATTACAAGGAGTAAAAGAAGATCAAACAGAAACTAAAACGAATAAGTTATTTGATAGTTATTTAGTTTATAACAAAAATTTCTCTGATTTAGCTTTTGAAGCTACTGCAGGTTATTCTTACCAAAAATTCCAAAGAGAAAGTTTCAACAGTTTTAACGTATTAAATCCTAACTCTCAAGCACCAGATGTTACTTCTTATGGAGATCAAGTGTTAGTGAGTTTCTTCGGAAGAACTAACTTGACTTTAAAAGATAAATACTTAATGACTTTAACGTATAGAAGAGACGGTTCATCAGAATTTAGTCCAGAAAATCGTTGGGGTAATTTCCCATCTGCTGCTTTAGCATGGAAAATGAAAGAAGAAACCTTCTTGAAAGATTCAAAAGTATTTAGTGATTTAAAATTGCGTTTAGGATGGGGTGTTACTGGACAAAAAGAAATGGGTCCAGCTAATTTCTTATATTTAGAGCCTTATTCAATAGGAAACAGCAATTCTCAATACGTGTTTGGAACAGTGCCAACTAACCTTGCAGTACCACAATTTAGAAATGTTAATATTAAATGGGAGGAAACTACTACTGCTAACGTAGGTTTTGATTTTGGTTTCTTTAATAATAGATTAACCGGAAGCCTAGAAGCCTTTTCAAAGGTTTCTAAAAATTTATTATCTTATGCAGCTATTTCAGACGGATCTAACTTTAGTAATGCAGGTTTCCAAAACATAGGAACATTAAGCTCTAAAGGTTTTGAGGTTACTTTAAACGCCGCAATTGTAAAAACAAATGATTTTAACTGGAATGTGAATTTCAACGTTACTAAATTTGAAAGAAGAATTGACGAACTGGCTTTAGGATCAGATGTTCTTACTGGAGGAATTGGTGGAGGAACTGGAGGAACTATTCAAATTTTAAGCCAAGGATATACTCCAAATTCATTTTATGTTTTCAAACAATTATATGATGTGAACGGAGCACCAATTCAAGGAGCTTATGCTGATTTGAATGGGGATGGTATAGTAAATAACAGTGATAGATACATTAAATACAACGGGGATCCAGATTTTACTTTCGGATTTGCTTCTAATTTTAATTACAATAACTTCGACTTCTCTTTTAACTTAAGAGCAAGTTTAGGTAATCACATTTACAACAACATTAATTCAGTAAGTGCTTACTATAGTTTAGTTCAAAACAATACCGTTTTAGGAAACATTCCTACCTCTGTTTTGGATACCAACTTTATACAAGCAGGAAGTTTAGGAACGCAATCTGATATTTATATTGAGAATGCTTCTTTCTTAAGAATGGATAACATAACTCTTGGTTATAGTTTCCCAAAATGGTTAGAAGGAAAAGCTAGTTTACGTATTAGTGCAGGTGTACAAAATGCATTTGTATTAACTAAATACAGCGGATTAGATCCTGAGATTACAAATAATGGTATCGATAATACAATTTATCCAAGACCAAGAACGCTTTTATTTGGAGCTAATATTAAATTTTAATACAGAAAAAAATGAAAAAT
>Ga0209443_1000815_pt1 | contig 20600 bp, 15 predicted proteins | sample LauGreBMM110DCMD_2_FD_187571 | JGI IMG/M metagenome (GOLD analysis project Ga0209443, IMG submission 187571) | Freshwater lake microbial communities from Lake Michigan, USA - Su13.BD.MM110.DCMD (SPAdes) (version 2) | ecosystem: Environmental > Aquatic > Freshwater > Lake | place: Lake Michigan... | reverse complement strand
TTACTCTTATTTCAGGGTCTGAATTATCCGTCAGCGGCCCAGCAGCTGGACTTACCATTATTGTGGCCAATGCCATCATTACGCTAGGTTCATTTCAAGGTTTTTTGGTGGCTGTTATTTTAGCGGGCCTAATACAATTGATATTAGGACTACTAAAATTAGGCAAGGTTGGGAGCTTTTTCCCATCTTCGGTGATTCGAGGCATGCTAGTTGCCATTGGAATTGTTATTATCTTAAAACAAATTCCACATGCGATTGGAGATGATTTGGATTTTATTGGGGAGTTTGAGTTTTTCCAAAGTGCTAATGGTCAAAATACATTTTCTGAAATCCTATCAGCATTTGAAACCCTAAAGCCGGGAGCGTTTATCATCGCATTTTTAGGGCTTTTTATTTTATTTTCTTGGCCCTGGATCATTCGAAAAATTACGTTTTTGACGGCAATTCCCGCTTCCTTATTTGTAGTATTAGTCGGAGTGCTAACGAATGAATTACTGAAAATGTATGCACCAGACTGGTATTTAGGCAATTCGCAAGAGCACATGGTTAATTTGCCTATATTCAATTCAATAGGAGAAATCGCTGGGGGACTGGCAAGGCCGGATTGGACTTTTTTGACTAATCCAGCTATTTATTCCATTGCCATCACACTGGCCATTGTAGCCAGTTTAGAAACATTGCTTTCTTTGGAGGCCATTGATTCCCTAGATCCTTTAAAAAGAATTTCTTCTGCCGACAGGGAGTTGGTTGCTCAAGGATTTGGGAATTTAGCCAGTGGATTTTTAGGTGGATTGCCGATCACATCAGTGATTGTGAGATCTTCTACCAATGTCTATGCCGGTGGTAAAACTCGAATGTCTAGCTTCATACATGGTTTATTATTATTGGTCGCGGTACTTTTCTTACCACTCTATTTAAATAAGATTCCATTGTCATGTTTGGCTAGTATTCTATTGTTTACCGGATATAAATTGGCTCATCCCAAAGAATTCAAAAAATCATTTTCAGAAGGTTGGAAACAGTGGGTTCCATTCATCGCGACGATTATTGCGGTAGTTGCAATTGATTTGTTATGGGGGATTTTTATTGGAACGTTTATTGGTTTGATTTTTGTGGTCTTAACCAATTATGAATCTGTATTTTCAGTCTTCCATAATGGAAATGAAGTATTAATTAAATTCCAAAAAGATGTAACTTTCTTACATAAACTGTCATTAAAGGAAGCATTCCGAAAAATACCTACAGGTTCGCAGGTCTATATTGACGCTTCAAAAGTACATTTCATGGATCATGATATTAAATTATTAATCAGTGAATTTATGTCAACAGCCAAAGAACGTGGCATTGACGTTGATTTTAAACAAAAATAAAAATGAAAGAATATAAAAAATTACTTTTAAGTAACAAGGCATGGGCCAGCGAACGTCTTAAAGTGGACGAACATTATTTTGACGATTTATCTAAAGATCAAAATCCATTATTTCTCTGGATTGGCTGTGCAGATTCTAGAGTGCCAGCTGAGGAAATAACCCATGCGGCTCCCGGTGAGATATTTGTGCATCGAAATGTAGCTAATATGGTGGTTCATACCGATATGAACCTTTTGTCTGTTTTACAATATGCGGTTGAGGTTTTAAAAATTAAGCATATCATCATTTGTGGTCATTATAATTGCGGGGGTGTAAAAGCCGCCATGACCAATAAAGACTTTGGCTTAATTAACAAATGGCTCAGAAACATCAAAGAGGTTTATGAAAAACACTATGATGAGTTGCAAGCGATTGAAAACGAACAATCTCGCTTTAATGCGTTGGTCGAATTGAACGTTATGGAACAAATTCAGAATTTGGCAAAAACGTCCATTGTTCAAAAAGCATGGAAAAATAGTCAATTGCCCCATTTACATGGTTGGGTTTTTGACATTCATAAAGGTGAAATAAAAGAAGTGGTGAATATTTCCGCTGGGGAATGGGAAAGCCCTGTATTTAAATACGAATTTGAATAAATGAAAAAGGCCTGAAAATTCAGGCCTTTTTTTCTACAAATTTGTTTTTATTTTCAACTCGTCTAGCTGAGCTTGAGCGAGTGGGGAAGGCGAGTCAATCATGACATCTCGGCCGGCATTGTTTTTAGGGAATGCAATATAATCCCGAATGGAATCAGTACCCCCAAACAACGAGCATAATCGGTCAAATCCAAAAGCCAAACCTCCATGTGGAGGCGCGCCATATTCAAAAGCGTCTAATAAAAATCCGAATTGAGCCTTAGCCTCTTCAGCAGAAAATCCTAACACTTCAAACATCTTGGATTGCAAATCTTTTTGGAAAATACGAATCGATCCACCACCAACTTCCACGCCATTAATGATTAAATCGTAGGCGTTTGCTCTCACTTTTCCAAAATCACCGGCCTCCATCAAAGGAATATCTTCCGGCTTTGGACTGGTAAATGGATGATGCATCGCAAACCAGCGATCTTCCTCTTCCCCATATTCTAATAATGGAAAATCGACAACCCAATGAACTTGGTAATTATCTGGATCTCTCAAGCCTAGCCTTGTCCCCATTTCTAATCGCAATTCGTTCAACTGCTTACGCACTTTATCGCCATCCCCTGATAAGATTAAAATCAAATCCCCAGGTTCAGCCAAACAAGCCTTTGCCCAAGTGGCAAGATCTTCTTCACTATAAAATTTGTCGACCGACGATTTTACAATGCCATCAGGTTGAACGCGCGCATAAATTAATCCTTTCGCTCCTATCTGCGGTCGGCGTACAAAATCAGTCAACTCGTCCAATTGCTTACGGGTATACTCCGCGGCGCCCTTGACACAAATTCCCACCACTGTGTTAGCAGAATCAAATACTTGGAAATCTTTCCCAGATGTCAAATCCACCCCTTCGGCCTTAAATTCAACAAATTTCATGTCAAACCTAATATCTGGCTTATCAGAACCATAGCATTTCATCGCATCCGCGTAGGTCATCCTAGACACGGTGCCAATATCGATTTTCTTAACCTGCAAAAACAAATGTCGAATCAACCCTTCAAACATATTTAATATGTCTTCTTGCTCCACAAAAGACATCTCACAATCAATCTGTGTGAATTCTGGTTGGCGATCTGCGCGCAAATCTTCATCCCTAAAACATTTGACCAATTGGTAATAGCGATCGAATCCAGACACCATCAATAATTGCTTAAATGTCTGTGGAGATTGAGGAAGGGCATAAAATTCGCCTGGATTCATCCGAGACGGAACGACAAAATCTCGAGCACCCTCGGGTGTTGACTTAATCAACACGGGGGTTTCCACCTCAATAAAATCTTTATTATCTAAGTAATTGCGAACCTCCCTCGCCACTTGGTGACGCAAGCGCAGACTCTCACGAATCGGATTTCTTCGTAAATCTAAATACCGATATTTCATTCGAATATCATCTCCTCCATCCGTTTCATCCTCAATTAAAAAAGGTGGAAGTTTTGCAGGATTTAAAATGCGTATGTTTTTGATTTTTATTTCAATATCTCCCGTAGGTAATTTATCATTCTTAGCTAATCGCTCCACCACTACACCTACAGCCTCAATCACAAATTCACGACCTAAGCCCCTTGCCATGGCAAGCGCCTCAGGACTCGATTTACCTTCCTCTAACATCAACTGCGTTATGCCGTAACGGTCTCTTAAATCCACCCAAATCATCCCCCCTTTATCTCTTGATTTATGAACCCAGCCACATAAAGTCACTTCTTGACCTACCTCTGTGATCCGCAATTCTCCGTTCGTGTGTGTACGTAACATATGTTCTTCTGCCAATTAAATTTGTGCAAAATTACTGAAATTGGATTGAGGGAAAAACATTTAGCAGTTTATTCTTTAAATCCTTAATTTAGTGCTTTGAAATTTTTATAGATTAATGGCTCATTTTGGAATAGTCGGTTCAGGTATTGGCGGGATTGCGTTAGCCATCCGCATGGCTTGTTTAGGTCAAAAAGTAGTCGTTTTTGAAGCCAATGAATATCCAGGTGGCAAATTATCTCAAATTGATTTAGATGGATATCGCTTTGATGCGGGTCCTTCGCTCTTTACTTTGCCCAAGCTCGTGGATGAACTCTTTGAGCTCGCTGGAAAAAACCCAAGAGATTATTTTAATTACATACGATTGCCAGAAATATGCAAATACTTTTGGACCGATGGCACTCAGCTTAGCACCCATGCGGATGCACAAGAAACCGCCTCCGAAATGGCCAAAGTTTTAGGTGAAGAGGAGGCCAATGTGGCTGAATTTTTAAAGGGACTTCAAGATAAATATGAAATCATTAGTGAATTATTTTTAGAAAATTCACTTCAAGACCTTAACACATGGACCAGTAAAAAGGCCATGAGGGGCTATTTAAACATCCCTAATTTGGGCTTATTTTCAACCATGCATACCTACCATGCGCGAAGATTTAAACACCCAAAAACAGTTCAGTTATTTGACCGATATGCCACCTATAATGGCTCAAATCCCTATCAAACCCCTGCGACATTATCCGTTATTCCTAATTTAGAATATAACATTGGCGCATTTATGCCGGTGGGGGGTATGATTTCCATTACCAACTCACTATGCCGTTTGGCCAAGGAATTAGGTGTCGAATTTAGGATGAATGAGAAAGTGGAGGAAATTGTGACTGAGGGCCAGCGAGCCGTGGGGATAAAAACAGCCAAAGGTATATTTGCCTTTGATCATATCGCTAGTAATATGGACATTAGGCCAAGCTATAAAAATTTATTGCCCCAAATTCAAGCCCCAAAAAAGCTTTTGAATCAAGAACGCTCAAGTTCTGGGATTATTTTTTACTGGGGAGTAAATCGAAAGTTTGATGCCGTAGGGGTTCATAATATTTTCTTTTCAGATCACTACCTAGAAGAATTCAAACATATTTTTGAGGAAAAAACGTTATTCGATGACCCTACAATTTACCTTCATATTTCGAGTAAAGTAGCGACTGAGGATGCACCCGTCGGATGTGAAAATTGGTTCATTTTAATCAATGCTCCCGCTAATGAGGGACAGGATTGGGATAATTTAGTTCAAAAAACAAAGGCTAATGTCATTCAAAAACTTTCAAAATGCTTAGGAATAGATGTTGCGCCCTACATTGTGGCCGAAGATATATTAGACCCACGGTCGATTGAAAGTAGAACTTCCTCTTCCGGTGGCGCACTGTATGGAAATGCGTCTAATAATAAATTTGCGGCGTTTTTGAGACATCCCAATTACAGGTCAGCAATTAAAAATTTGTATTGGGTAGGAGGAAGTGTCCATCCAGGAGGAGGAATCCCATTATGCCTGTCATCCGCTAAAATTGCGGCCAAACAATTTCAAGAAAATAATTAATTTTGCCTATTAAAAATAAGATTTAACATGATACAAAGACCACAATCCATTTTTTTAGCCATCGTTATATTAGCGCAAAGCTTCGTAGGATATGGTTGGCCTATATGGACAAAAACGGGTATTTCAGGACAAAGTGCGGAATTGACTAATACTCACTGGACCATTTCTCAAAATGGGGCCATGGTCAATGAACATTCCCATATTGTCCTTGCTCTATTGCTGATTGCATCGACCCTTTTGACGATACTCATACTCTTTTCGTTTAAAAACAGAATGCGCCAAATGACTCTTGGTCTAGTAAATTCATTATTAATAGCCGGTTCGATGGCTTATACATTTTGGATTATTTTCAAACAAGCGATGCCTGTATTTGAACCGGAAAACCAAGGAGCCTATGGCTTCGGATTTTATGCGATGGTGGTCGCACTACTGGCCAATATGATAGCCAATCGGCTCATCAGAAAAGATGAAATGCTAGTACAATCCTCAAACAGAATGCGTTAGGCGGCAAAAATACACCTATTTAAGTCGATTTTTCCATTTAAAATGGACGTTCATAGCGTCATTTCGTGATAAAATTGGACTCAACCTTAATTACTAATCTTTTTTGCTGTGGATTGGATATTTTTGATTAATTTCAAAATTAGAAGGTTTTTTTTGAAGGTTTAAAATAAATCTTAAAAAAACAAAAGGACAAAACAATTCAGCCGACTTAAACTATATGCCGATTACTATAACAAAAGAATTACTGAGTAAAGAACTGAAAAAAACCTTTGGGTTTAGTCAGTTTCGAGGGGAGCAGGAAGCTATCATTCAAAATACATTAAAGGGAAATAATAGTTTTGTATTAATGCCTACGGGCGCTGGCAAATCCCTTTGCTATCAACTGCCTGCCATTGTCTCGCCAGGTACGGCGATCGTTATTTCACCGCTGATTGCCTTGATGAAAAATCAGGTGGACCAAATGGTTGCCTTTGGCATCAATGCGCAGTTTTTAAATTCTTCGTTAACTCGTGCTGAAATTAATCGGGTGAAAAGCGAGGTGATTAATGGCCAAGTTAAGTTATTGTACATCGCGCCTGAATCGCTAAATAAGCAAGAAAATTTAAATTTTTTAAAGCAGGCCAATATCTCTTTTGTTGCGATCGACGAGGCACATTGTATCTCAGAATGGGGGCACGACTTTAGGCCTGAATACAGAAAGATTCGGACGATCATAGAGTCCATAAATGACAAATTACCCATCATAGCGTTGACGGCAACGGCTACTCCTAAAGTTCAACAGGACATTCAGAAAACGCTTAATTTAGAAGATGCGCACGTATTTAAATCTTCTTTTAATCGTAAAAATCTGTATTACGAAATCCGATCAAAGAAAGATATTGATAAGCAGTTGATTCGTTACATCAAATCAAATAGTGGCAAAGCAGGTATTATTTATTGTTTGAGTAGAAAAAGAGTTGAGGAAATTTCGGATTTATTATTAGTCAATGGCGTAAAAGCGCTTCCCTATCATGCGGGTTTAGAACCGCAAGTACGTATGACTAACCAAGAAGCCTTTTTGAATGAAGAGGTGGAGGTGATGGTAGCTACTATTGCATTTGGCATGGGAATTGACAAGCCAGATGTTCGATTTGTTATCCATTATGATGCCCCAAAATCACTTGAGGGATATTACCAAGAAACGGGTCGTGCGGGAAGAGATGGACTTGAGGGTACGTGTATTTTGTTTTACACCTACGATGATATATTGAAATTAGATAAATTCAATAAGGACAAGGCGGTATCTGAGAAAGAAAATGCCAAGTTATTGTTGACCGAAATGGTGTATTATGCCAATTTAGGGGTTTGTAGAAGAAAGCAGTTATTGGGTTATTTCGGAGAGTACATGGCTGACAATTGCGGTTTTTGCGATAATTGCATGCACCCCACACCTACCTACAAGGCTGAACAAGAAGTTACTTGGGTTTTAGAAGCCATCAAACAAACAGGGGAAAGTTTTGAGGTAGAGCATATTGCTGATGTATTGGAGGGCAAAAACAACCCCTATATTACCAGTAATGAACAGGCTAAGCTGTCGGTTTTTGGCGTAGGCAAAGAAGTTTCATGGAATAAAATTGTAGAAGAAGAGGACGATGAAGATGAGGATGGAAATCCTAAAAAGCCGCAATTACGTAAAAGATCGGCCAAAGAACCTAATCCAGAAAGTGTCAAATCCCCATGGATTTCGTTTATCAAACAAGTTTTGATTTATGGCTTATTGGAAAAGGATATTGAAAATTATGGCATTTTAAAGATTACGGAGAAGGGGCATGCATTTTTAAAAGACTCACATCCGTTGACGTTTTCGAGAGACCATGATTATGAGAAGGAGGCCATTGATTTAGAAAATGCGGAAGAAAGTTTAGCATTAGGAGCAAAAGCCTATGATGATGCCTTATTTGAGTTATTAAAGAATCTTCGAAAAAAGGTAGCCAAAGAGAAGAATTTGCCTCCTTATGTTATTTTTCAAGATCCTTCTTTGGAGGAGATGGCCACTACCTATCCTACGACACAGGAAGAAATGGCTCAGATTAATGGCGTTGGGATGGGGAAAGTGGTGAAATTTGGAAAACAATTCCTTGACGCCATCATTCGATATGTGGAGGAAAATGAAATAGAGACGGCCAAAGAAGTTGTCGTGAAATCGACCGTTAATAAATCAAAGATTAAAATTCATATCATCCAGCAGGTAGATCGAAAAATTGATTTAGATATTATTGCCGAGCAAAAGGAAATTTCCATGGTGGATTTAATCCAAGAAATTGAAACCATTTGTTATTCTGGGACCAAATTGAACTTAGATTATTTTATTAATCAAGTAATAGAACCTGATAAGCAGGATGAGATTTTCGAATATTTCATGAGTGCAGATTCTGATAATATTGCGACAGCATTAGAAAACTGCAACATTGAGGATGTAAATGAGGAAGAGCTCCGATTAATGCGGATCAAGTTTTTAAGTGAATTAGCGAATTAGAACTATCATTAAGTATGAATGTATTGATATTGGGATCGGGGGGACGTGAGCATGCATTTGCATGGAAAATCTCTCAAAGTAATTTATTGAGTCATTTATTTATTGCCCCCGGTAATCCTGGAACAGCTAATTTGGGCATAAACTTAGCCTTAGAGGTCACTGATTTTGAGGGAATTGTCGCTGCTATACGTACACATCATATTGACTTGGTCATTGTAGGTCCGGAGGAACCATTAGTTCGGGGCATTAGAAATTTCATTGAATCGCAACCCGACTTACAACACGTAGGAATTGTGGGACCGGGCTCAGATGGTGCTCAGTTGGAAGGAAGCAAGGATTTCTCGAAAAATTTTATGCATCGATATGGCATACCCACTGCCGCCTCAAAAACATTCACAAAAGAAACTATTCAAGACGGTTTGCTCTATTTAGAAGAACAAAGTTTGCCTATTGTTTTAAAGGCGGATGGCTTAGCTGCTGGGAAAGGGGTTATTATCGCACAAAGTCTACAGGAAGCCAAAGAAGCGCTGGAAGAAATGCTTTTGGAATCCAAATTTGGCGCCGCTTCTGAAAAAGTGGTGATTGAAGAATTTCTAAGGGGCATCGAACTTTCTGTTTTTGTTTTAACCGATGGCGAGAATTATGTGGTTTTGCCCGAGGCAAAAGATTATAAGCGTATTGGAGATAATGATGAAGGCTTAAATACGGGAGGGATGGGTGCTGTTTCCCCGGTTCCATTTGCCACAGCTAAATTCATGGAATTGGTCAGAACGAAAGTGATTGACCCAACCTTGCACGGACTTCATGCTGAAAAAATTAAATACCAAGGATTTATATTTATTGGCCTAATGAATCATGAAGGCGAACCCTATGTCATCGAGTACAATGCTCGGATGGGTGACCCTGAAACTGAAGTAGTATTACCAAGAATCGAATCTGATTTCCTATCTTTACTGATTGCTTCCTCAAACGGTACTTTGAGTGAACAAAATTTACAGATTTCAAGTCAGTACGCTGTTACGACCATGGTGGTCGCTGAAGGATATCCCGAGACTTATAGGAAAGGGGATGTCATTTCAAATTTAGAAAAAATAGAGGATGCCTACATTTTCCATGCGGGAACAAAGGAAACAAATGGAGAAATAATGACCAATGGGGGTCGAGTTATGGCCTTTACGGGTACCTCAAATACGTTAGAAAATGCCATTCAAAAGTCGCAAAAGGCGGCAATTACGGCAAAATATGAGGGTAAAAATTTTAGACGAGATATCGGCTTAGATGTTCTTAGATTTAAGAATTAATAGCTGATTTACATATAAAAATATGGGATGTAAATCGTGCTCCACAGGATCATGTGGATCGAAAAAAGTTGAAGGAGAAGTTGTAGGCTGCCAAAGTAATGGCAGTTGTGGCACAGGTGCCTGCAATAAAATGAATGTTTTTGATTGGCTATCCGATTTGGATGTGCCTCAATTTCAACGTTTTCAAATCGTAGAAGTAAAATTCAAAGGGGGAAGGAAGGAATACTTTAGAAATTCCACCGAACTAATTTTGCATACAGGAGATCCAGTGATGATCGAATCATCTACAGGTATCCACTTGGGTGTAGTTTCTTTGCAAGGTGAACTTGTCAGACTCCAGTTGCTAAAAAAGTCGATCAAAGACGACGAGACCCTGAAAAATATTGTTCGAATTGCCAATGAAAAGGATGTAGAAAAGCATGAGCAGGCAATTGCTCGCGACTTGCCTACGATGTACCGTGGCCGACAAATCATACAAGATTTGAAGTTGAACATGAAACTTTCTGATGTTGAGTTTCAGTCCGATGGCACTAAAGCCGTATTTTATTATTCTTCGGAGGACCGAGTTGATTTCAGGGAATTAATTAAATTATTGGCTACCGAATTTAAAATTCGGGTAGAAATGAAACAAATTTCGTTGCGTCAAGAGGCAGGAAGATTAGGGGGTATTGGGATTTGTGGAAGAGAATTATGTTGTTCTACATGGCTGACCGACTTTAAAAATGTCACGACGGCAGCAGCTCGCTATCAAAATTTATCTTTAAACCCGGTAAAATTAAGCGGCCAGTGTGGTCGTTTGAAATGTTGTTTAAATTATGAATTAGAGACTTATATGGATGCTTTAAAAGGCATACCAACGATCGAGGGTAGAATAAAAACAAAGAAAGGCGAAGCTGTTCTACAAAAAACAGATATTTTCAAAAGAATGATGTGGTTTGGAATTATAGGGGAAGAGGCTATTTGGATTCCTGTTTCCTGTGATCGTGTTCAAGAGATTATCGATTTAAATAAGAAAGGTATTATCCCTGAGTCATTCGAAGATCTTAATCCTGATGCACCGGTAGTTGAAAAACTGAGCTTATCCCAGTTAAACTCTGATTTAGATCGGATGGATAAGAAATACGGGGGTTCAAAAAATAAAGGTGGATTTAAAAAAGGCCCGAATGAAAATCGGTTTAGGGATAATGATCCAAATAGACCAAGGCCAAATTTCCAACAAAGACCTAAGCCCAACAATCCAAATCAAAAGGCACCTGAGCAAATTGGTGACAGTGAAGGCACTAAGCTTCCGAATGGGCCTATTGGCGACAGTCAATCCCCGGAAAACAGTGCTACTCCAAAGCCTTTTAAGAAAAAGTTTAAAAAGAAATTTAAACCAAGACCTCCAGGAAATGCGCCTGAAACTCCTCAAGTTTAGATGGAGGTACACTCCTTTCCCTTTAAGATTTCAGTTAATCATAGGCTTGTTAATGGGCTTTTTGTGTCTGGGTTGTAGTGAAAATGAGCTTGTCAACGAAAGACAATCGTTGGGCGAAATAGGTTGGATACAAAAAAACAAATTCGAAATTCCCTTTGAAATTACAGATACTTCTCACCTATATGATATGCAGGTGGCTATCCGACAGACGAATACGTATTCTTTCTATAATTTATATTTCATTTCTGAAATTTTGAGTGAAGCGGGAACCAGCTTGAAAAAAGCTGAGGCGGAAGCCATTTTTTATGATGCAAAATCAGGGAAGCCTAAGGGTTCGGGAATAGGTGATATGTATAGTCATTCATATACCATTTTCACAAATGTAAAATTTCCTACATCAGGTGCCTACCGAATTCGTTTGCAGCAAAATATGAGAGTGGATACTTTAGAAGGGATTGTTTCAGTAGGTGCCTCGCTTGTAAAAAAGAAATAAAGGATGGCAAAATTAGATGAAATAGATAAACAAATACTTGCCTTTTTGCATGAAGATGCATTTTTGTCCAATAAAGAAATGGCGAGTCGATTAGGCATGAGCGCCACACCCATCCATGAGCGGATTAAGCGAATGGAAAAAGATGGGGTCATTACTGGGTACAAGGCTATTATTAATCACAATAAATTAGGCAAATCTTTGACCGTGTTCTGCGATATTTCGTTAAAAGAACATGCGGCGGAATATTTAAATCAATTTGAAAAAGATGTGATGGAATTACTCGAAGTGCAAGAGTGCTATTGCGTTTCTGGTCAAAGCGATTTTTTACTAAAAATAGTGGTCGCCGACATGGATGAGTACCGTCATTTTATATTACATAAATTAGCCAGTTTGAAGAACATCGGAAATGCCCAAAGCCATTTTGTCATGAATCAAACACAAAATGAACATATTTTACCCTGGTTAACTAATTAAAATAAAATTTGCCTACAACTGAGGACACAAGAATGTTTGAATTTTCTTAACTTAGAAAATTAATAACCAATCGACTACGCATACATGAATAAGTTTACGAAAACAATCATCAGCTTTATAGCTATTATTTTAATTTTGGGATTAGCTTTTTATCCAAAAATTAAAAAAACTTTTTCCGCTTCAGAATCAAAAGATAACATGAAGGGTAAAGAAAAAGAGAAAGGTGGACCGGGTGGGCCGGGTGGAAAAGGTGGTAAAACTGCTGTCATTGTAACCGTGATTAAGTCAACTAAATTAGATGATATTCTAAGTTCTACAGGAAGTATATTACCTAATGAGGAAGTCGAAATTCGCTCTGAAATAGCTGGAAGAATTATTTTACTCAATATCAAAGAAGGTGATAATATCCAAAAGGGTACTGTACTATTGCGAATAAATGATGATGAATTGCAGGCTAGGCTGAAAAAATTAGGATTCAATAAAAAGTTAGCAGAAGACAACGAAGGAAGACAAAAAGTACTTTTACAGAAAGAAGCTATCTCACAAAGGGAATATGATATTGCTGTTAATTCAGTAAACACAATTTCTGCCGACATTGAAGATTTAAAATCACAAATATTAAAAACTACGCTAAAGGCTCCTTTTGCAGGGAAAGTTGGCTTTAGGTATGTGAGTATGGGAAGTTATATTTCTCCGGCAACGAAAATTGCCACTTTAACCAATACAAATCCTGCCAAAATAGAATTTTCTATTCCTGCTAAATATGCCACGGCGATCCGCCAGGGAAGTTTGATAGAATTTACGACTGAAAATGAGCAAAAGACCTTTACCGGAAAAGTATACGCCGTGGATCCTAAAATTGACCCGCTAACTCGTACCTTACAAATTAGAGCCCTATCGCCCAATCCCAATAATTTGCTAGTTCCCGGAGCATACGCTAGGGTGAATTTAATTTTAAAAAGTAAAGGATCTGCTATACTCATACCTACCGAATCAGTTATACCTGAGGCGAAAGGAAATAAGGTTTTTCTCGTAAAAAATGGAAAATCGGTTCCTCAGGAAGTTGAGTTAGGAACACGTAGTGAGCGCACCGTAGAAATATTATCTGGTCTTTCGATTGGCGATACCCTAATCACCAATGGAATTATTCAGGTTAAACCAGGTGGCGACGTTGAAATAAAAGAAGTGGTTCAATAATCTCAAATGCCAAGTATCTATTTGACAAAATCTTTATGGTCCTATAAATTCCGCAAATTAACGTATTTAATTCGTGCGATAGGAGCTTATGGATTTTTGAATTTGACGCTTTTTTTAAAACGATTATTAAATCCAAATAAAACGTTCATTGGCATTTTACTGGCAGAACATTTGGGAGACATTGTAGCGTCTGAACCCATTATAGATGCGTTACACAAGAAATTTGAAGATGCTGAAATTTATTGGATCGTAAAGCCAGTCTTTGCTCCTATTTTAACCAAGCATCCTGGGCTTTCTAAAGTGATTCTCGAGACCAACCTACTTTTTAGTATTTTAATCGCTAGAAAAAATGCATTTACCCAGTTCTATAATTTGCATTTAAATGACTTGAGGAAGGATCCTTTTTTTGGAACAAAATTAGAGAATCCGTATGCGGAAGAGATTGATTTAACGATTCATAATTATTATAAATCGAGTAATCTGTTGGGCAATTTCTCAAGATTATGTCACTTAAATTTAGATGAGACTGCGCCTTCTCTTTATATAGGACAGTCAAATATCAATCTACCTTTTGAGGGAGATTATTGGGTTTTACACCGCAAGTCGACGGACATCAACCGAGAGTGGAGGGATGAACATTGGATTCAATTTTTAGATTTGTTAACCATGGAGTATGGAATTAATGTGGTTGAAATTGGCACCCATGAACCCTTAGATTATTCAAGCAAAAGCTTTTTGAATTTAGTCGGGAAAACAAGTATTGAAGAAACCTGTACCTTAATTAAATCGGCTCGCTTTTTTTTAGGAATCGATTCTGGGCCCACACATATTGCGAATGCTTTTAAAATACCCGCTTTAATTTTATGCGGTCATTTTGCCAATTTCAAAAAATACATGTCCTACTCAGGGGCATACCAGGAAAAAGGAGGCATTGCCAATATTTATTTTAATGCGAGTGGAAGTACGCGTGAACTCCCATTTTTGGAAGTTTGGGAAGAGTTACAAAAAACAATTTTAAACATTAAATCATTAGCCTTAAAGGCAGTATAAACCTATAAAACGATGGCATCATTATCAGAAATCAGTATCAAACGCCCAGTCTTGGCCATTGTCATGTCCATTACAATTATTGTATTTGGGCTCATTGGCTATAATTATTTGGGCGTGAGGGAATATCCATCCGTGGATCCTCCTGTAGTTAATGTGCAAACAAGTTATACCGGGGCCAATGCTGACATTATTGAATCCCAAATTACTGAGCCATTGGAGGAATCCATTAATGGAATTGCGGGTATTCGAACATTAACAAGTTCGAGTAGAGATGGGCGGTCAAGCATCACGGTTGAGTTTGACTTATCGGTCAATATTGAAGATGCGGCAAATGATGTGCGCGACCGCGTTTCAAGATCTATGGCTGTGTTGCCAAAAGATGTGGATCCACCTGTAATTTCAAAATCGGATGCCGATTCGAGCCCTATTTATTCTTTGTATTTATCATCTAAAACAAGAAATATCTTAACCTTAAATGAGATCGCCACTCGAAATGTAAAAGAGAAATTACAAACGATTCCTGGGGTAAGTTCGGTTCAAATGTGGGGGGAGAAAAAATATGCCATGCGTTTGAACATTGACCCTGACCGTTTAGCTTCTTTTCGTTTAACGGCTCCAGATATTGTTGCGGCTTTGACTAAACAAAATATCGAATTACCATCAGGAAGTATAGAGGGAGCGAATACGGAACTAACGGTTAGGACTCAGGGTAGATTAACAACCGTTGAGGATTTTGAAAATTTAATCATTAAAGAAGAAGGTGATCGTTCTGTGAAATTTTCAGATGTGGGGAATGTCGTTTTATCCTCTGAGAATGAAAAGACGCTGTTTAAACGAGATAATGTCCCGATGATTGGTATTGCGGTGATTCCTCAGCCGGGCTCAAACCAAATTGAAATTGTCAATGCGATTCGAAAGAAATTAGTTCAAATTCAAACGACGATGCCAGATGATGTCTTGCTAAAAGAAGGCTTTGACAACACACGTTACGTAAGAAGATCCATTATAGAGGTGGAGGAAACGATATTGACCGCTATTTTACTAGTTACACTTATTATATTTTTGTTCTTGAGAGACTGGCGTTCGACCATCATTCCATTGACGGCCATTCCCGTAAGTTTAATTGGGGTATTCTTCTTTATGTATATTGTGGGCTTTTCGATCAACGTACTAACTTTATTAGGTATCGTGTTGTCTATCGGTTTAGTTGTGGATGATGCCATCGTTGTTTTAGAGAATATTTACTCTAAAATTGAAGAAGGCTTAAGTCCATGGAAAGCGGCAAAAGAAGGTTCCAAGGAAATTTACTTTGCTGTTATTTCGACCACCGTTACATTGGTCGCCGTATTCTTGCCCGTGATATTCTTACAAGGAATTACCGGCCGCTTATTTCGCGAATTTGGAATCGTTGTTGCTGGATCTGTGATTATATCAGCCTTTGTTTCGTTGACATTAACCCCTATGTTAGGTTCAAGGTTGTTAAAAGGCGGTCACTCAAAGCCTTGGTTTTACCGTGTGACCGAGCCATTTTTTGTTTGGCTTAATCGTGCATATGAGAACTCATTAAACTCATTTCTAAATGCTCGTTGGCTTGCTTGGGTGATTATGGTTTCGCTCTTTGGAATTATTTATGCGCTATTCAAAACAGGTGCAATCCCATCTGAGTTGGCTCCATTGGAAGATCGAGGTATGGTGAGAATTAACGCAACGGCCCCTGAAGGGGTTACCTTTGAATATATGCTCAATTATACAGATGAATTGTCAAACTTCTTGATGAAGGCCATTCCTGATAATGAAAGAAAAAATATATTTGCCTACACGTCTCCATCATTTGGCAGCGGAGGTTCTAATACTGGAAGTTTTCGTATAATGCTGACAGATCCAGGAAACAGGAGATCCCAACAAGCGATCGCGGAAGAATTGCAGCCTAAAATTAAAAAGTTTACGGGGGCGAAGGCCGTTTTAATTCAAGATCCAACCCTTTCCACTGGTCAACGTGGTGGTGGAGGATTGCCTATTGCATTTGTCGTTCAGGCGCCTAATTTTGAAAAACTAAAAAAGATGATGCCTTTGTTTTTAGCTAAGGTGAGAGAATCCCCTAAGTTTGAGAATTCGGATGTCAACTTAAAATTCACGAAACCTGAATTGCGTTTAGAAATTGATCGCGCCAAAGCACAAAATTTAGGAATATCGATTCAAGACGTAGCCCAAACACTTCAATTAGGCTTATCTGGAAGAAGATTTGGCTATTTTGTGATGGATGGCAAGCAATATCAAATCATTGGTCAAATCAATCGAGATCTAAGAAATGATGTGAAAGATTTAAAATCCTTGTATGTAAAAAACAATCGTGGAGATTTAATTCAGTTGGACAACTTGGTTAAAATAACGGAACAAAGTACACCGCCTCAACTCTATCGCTACAATCGCTATGTTGCCGCTACGGTTCAGGCACAAATGGCCAAGGGTGTAACGATGGGAGAGGCATTAAATGAGATGGATAAACTAGCGAAAGAGACGTTTGACGTGTCATTCTCTACTGCATATGATGGACAAAGTAAGGAATTTAAGGAATCAAGTTCCTCTTTATTATTCGCATTTGCCCTAGCTATTTTATTGATTTATTTGATTTTATCGGCCCAATTTGAAAGTTTCATCGATCCACTGATTATTTTATTTACGGTTCCATTAGCCGTTGCTGGAGCATTATTAACGCTTTGGGATTTTAGCCAAACACTTAATATATTCTCACAAATTGGAATCATCGTGTTAATTGGCCTAGTAACCAAAAACGGTATATTAATTGTGGAATTTGCCAATCAGAAAAAGGAAACGGGCCTATCTAAATTAGAAGCGGTAAAAGTAGCTGCTGCAGCCAGATTTAGGCCTATCGTCATGACATCGTTATGTACTATTTTGGGTATTTTACCGATTGCTTTGGCCTTAGGTTCAGGAGCAAAAAGTAGGGTGTCAATGGGTATAGCGGTTGTGGGAGGTATGTTATTTTCTACTACATTAACCTTGTATATCATCCCTGCCATCTACAGTTTTATGTCAAGTAATTTCAAGAAATCAAAAGAAGAGGTTACGGAAGAAGCCAGTCATGTCATTGGATAAGGAAATATTTTGGATGCAACGAGCCCTAGATTTAGCCAACATGGGTTCAGGGTTCGTTGCTCCTAACCCATTAGTAGGTTGTGTCATCGTAAAAAATGACAGCATCATCGGGGAAGGTTTTCACCAAAAATATGGCGAGGCACATGCCGAAGTCAATGCCATCCATTCGCTTGTTAATCCTTCAGATATCGTAGGCTCTACGATCTATGTGAATTTAGAACCTTGCTCGCATCATGGCAAAACTCCTCCATGCGCTGATTTATTAATTAAAAGTAGGGTGAAGCGCGTGGTCATTTGCAATATCGATCCTAATCCTATAGTCGCCGGCGAGGGAATAACGGCGTTGAAAAAGGCCGGAATAGAAGTTTCTGTAGGCATACTTGCGGAAAAAGGAGAGGAAATTAACCGAAAATTTTTCCATTTTCAAAGGGAGAAAAAACCCTATATCACGCTAAAATTTGCCTGTTCGCAGGATAATTTTGTAGCCAAAACTGACGGTACGCCTATCGCTTTTTCGAATTCCGAAAGCCAACAACTCGTTCACAAAATGCGGGCAGAAAATCAGGGGATATTAATTGGCGTTCAAACGGCTATAGCTGATAATCCCACGCTTAATGTACGTCATTGGCAGGGCAACTCCCCCTTAAGAATCGTCATAGATCCTTCAAATCGATTGCCCAAAGAATCAAAATTAGTTCAAGATCATGAGCCATTGATCGTTTTTACCAAACACCACAGCGAGACGGTAGGAGACAAAAAATGGATTGCGGTAAGAGATAAAAATCCTACGGAATTCCTTGACTGTATCTTAACGTATTGTTATAAAAATAACATTCAATCTATTATGGTGGAGGGTGGAACACATACGGCTAACCAATTCCATGCCGCCGGATTGATTCATGAGATTTGGAAAATAGAGAAGTCATTGAAATTGGGGGATGGTTTACAAGCGCCAACGTTTCCTGGTGTTCTATTTGAAAAAAAGTTTATGATAGGCCAAGATAATATCTGGTTAAAGGCCTTGCTACCAAAATTGTCTTAAAGAAATTGAGCAATTAAATATACATTAAGGCTCAAAATGATGGTTGCCGTGACCCAGGCCAACCATTTTACCCATGTGGGATTGACAAATTTTCCCATTTTATTCTTGTCACTTGTGAACCAAATCAGTGGAATTACGGCAAAGGATAATTGCATGGAAAGTATTACTTGAGAAAAAATCAACAGTTCTCCAATTTTATTATCTCCCCACCACCAAGTAATAAAAAATGCAGGCAAAATAGCTATCGCTCTGGTGATTAATCTGCGAAGCCAAGGAGTAATTCTTAAATCCAAAAACCCTTCCATCACAATTTGGCCTGCTAATGTTCCCGTTAAGGTAGCATTTTGTCCAGAGGCTAATAAGGCAATGGCAAAAACAATACTAGCCCAATGACTCCCTAAAACAGGGTTTAAAAGCTTATGGGCATCTTGGATTTCAGCCACTCCTCTGTTGCCACTAAAATAAAACGTAGATGCTGCTAAAATTAAAATTCCCGCATTGATAAAAAAAGCAAGTCCTAAGGATATCGTGGAGTCGATGGTTGCAAATTTAATGGCCTTTTTTCTATCTTCATCCGTTTTTGCAAAAGCCCTAGTTTGAACGATGCTTGAGTGCAAATACAAATTGTGAGGCATAACCGTGGCGCCCAAAATACCAATCGCTACATATAATTGGCGATCATCTAAAAAAATAGATTTTTGAGGAATTAGGCCATTGACAATACTATAAAGATCTGGCTTTGCTAAAATAAGTTCAAAGGCAAAGCATAAAACGATTACAATCAAAAAGGCTAAAACAATTGATTCTAAGACCCTAAATCCCTTTTTTTGCAAAAATAAAATCAAAAATACGTCGGTGATGGTGATCAGAATTCCCATCAAAATCGGTATGTCAAAAAGTAAATGCAAGGCAAGAGCAGAACCAATAACTTCCGCTAAGTCGCAAGCGGTAATAGCCACCTCACACAAAATCCATAAAAAAAATGCGACAGGCTTAGAAAAATAATCGCCACATGCTTGTGCAAGATCGCGCCCAGTGGCCACGCCTAATTTTAGGGCAAGGTGTTGAAGTAAAATCGCAAATAAGCTAGAAATTAGAATTACAAAGAGCAAGGTATATCCAAATTGGGCACCCCCTGATAAATCAGTAGCCCAATTACCCGGATCCATGTACCCGACGGCCACCATAAAGCCAGGACCCATAAAAGCCCTTAAGTTTTGCCAAAATCCATTGCCCTTAGGGATTTGGATGCTCGCAAAAACTTCAGAAAGAGAATTTGAATTTTTTCTATTTTCCAATGACTTTTTAATTATTTCAACTATATGATTCAAATATACAGAATTTTACGTTGCTTCAAAATTAATTTTTAGTCTAGACTAAAAATTAATTAATCATATATTTTTTTTAAATTGCTCGCCAACTATAATAACAATGACTACATCACTAGCCGAAGAAAATTATCTGAAAATTATATATAGGCTTTGCGAAGGGACTAAAGAAGATATTTCAACAAATTCCATTGCTGAATTGACAAACAATAAGGCCGCCTCCGTAACAGACATGTTGCAAAAATTGGCTGAAAAAGGCTGGGTTACTTACCAAAAATACCAAGGGGTTCGGCTGACCAAGATAGGCCAAAATATTGCACTTAGCATTATTAGAAAGCATCGTCTTTGGGAAGTATTTTTAGTAGAAAAGCTTGGGTACAATTGGGATGAAGTACATGAAATAGCCGAGCAATTAGAACACATTGAATCGGAAACATTAATCAATAAATTAGATTCTTTTTTAGATTTTCCGAAAATAGACCCTCACGGGGATCCGATTCCTAGCCAAGAAGGAGAAATTCCGGAACTTGGATACCTGCATTTGTCAGAAGTGAAATTAAATGAAACATGTACCCTGATGGGAGTTGCAAAAGATTCTGCCGTATTTCTTCAATTGCTCACAAAACTAAATTTAAGCTTAGGGGCTAGGCTTGAAGTATTGGAGATCAACACATTTGACAGATCTGTTTCATTGAAAATTGCAGAGCAAGAGCCCATTTTCATTAGCCATGAAGTGGCGAAAAATATATTAGTAAAAGTCTAAATAATCAGTAAG
>Ga0209443_1000811_pt1 | contig 20633 bp, 22 predicted proteins | sample LauGreBMM110DCMD_2_FD_187571 | JGI IMG/M metagenome (GOLD analysis project Ga0209443, IMG submission 187571) | Freshwater lake microbial communities from Lake Michigan, USA - Su13.BD.MM110.DCMD (SPAdes) (version 2) | ecosystem: Environmental > Aquatic > Freshwater > Lake | place: Lake Michigan... | reverse complement strand
TATTATATATTCTTGTTTTTCAAAAAAAAGAATATGTATTGATTATAAAGAGTCTTTTTATTAAAATGCTTGATATATATTCTTTTTAAAATCGTAAAAAGAACATATGCCGGTTATAAACAGCCCTATTGGGTATTTCTATAAAGCATTTTACATATAAAATACATAATAGAAATATAACAAATAAAAAAAGAACACATGGTAGATGACGCGCCTCACTCGATCTTGCTCAACTGCTCCTCGAACCATGCCACCAACTTGGCTGTAATCTCCGGCGCGAGGTCGTAGGTCTTGGCGAAATCGGCAAGGTTGGCAAGGTAGTTCCCAGCATAGTCAAAGACCGTCACGAAGACGGTCTGTCCATACCGTCCTAGGGACTTCCACCATTCGGCGCTGGGAACACGGAACCGAGGAGATGGGTGCCGCCGAAGTATTCCAGGTCCGCCCCCCTGATCATAGGGGTCGAATCCCTCAGCGTCCTTGTCGAAGCAGATGCGCTTCGCTGGGATAGGGCAGTTGGCGAGGAGCCAGTTGGGTGGGGATGGGGTGCCTACCCACTCCAAGGAAGAGGTTGCACCACCTCCATCGACACCCTTCGTAGCAGGGGACCCGCCTGACTTGACAGGGTACGGGTAGTTCGCGGTGTCAGTGGAGCTGGCGGGCCAGTTCTCGAAAAAGTCCCCGGCACTGTCAGCGTCTGTAGAGACAACAGGACCAGTGTCGGAGAAATTGTATGACCTCACCAGGAGGGACCTCTCCGGAAGGAGGACCTCACAGGAAGGAGGCGTGCGTACCCCAGCGTCCGCGGGGTCAGTAGAGCTGGCGGTGTCAGTAGAGCTGGCGGGGTCAGTAGAGCTGGCGGGGTCAGTAGAGCTGGCGGGGTCGGTGAGGATAGTCGGCCAGTTCTCGAAAATGTCCCCGTCAACGGGGGGAGGCGCACGTGCTCCATCTTCCACATCTTCCGGGACATATCGGGAGAGATTCGGCGGAAAGACGAGTCGGCAGGGACGCATGGCCTTGGTAGAATGGGCCATGGCAGAGGGCCACACGAGTTCGCTTTCGGTGGTGTCCGTCCTTCTCCTGGGGTTAGCTAAGAGTCGCCGGAGTAAATCGCTGGGGGTGATCGGCGTGCAGAGTGCAAACAAATCGGGGTATCAACAAATGTAATAATGCGGTGTTTCAGTGATATAAACTTTTTTCTAATGGGAACATCAATATATCAGTTTTTTCAATTTTTTATTATAATATTCATGCATGTCCAAGTAGCAATCTATTATAACACTTTTATAACACTTTTATAGAATAAAAATTTAATAATACAAAAATTATAATAGATATTTATTAAATTATAATTAATCTTTTCGTAAAACTAAACACTTAATATCAAATAATTAATTATTTGATATATAAAAAAAGGATATATGATGGAGCAATAGGATTAAGAATTTTATGATATAATTACATCATAAAATTATATATATTTCAAATAAAATTAACTATAATAATAAGAAGCTCAATTTGGTATATGTCTAAATTATTTAAACAAAAAAATATATTCACATATTAAAAATAAATATATGAACAAACAAGAATTACAAAACCAAAAGAAAAATATTTCAATAAACTATTAGAAATAATGGAAAAGACAAAATAAATGCAATTTTGGAAACTTTAGACGAAAAATGTAAAAATATAAGACACGCGCGTCCATCATATTCAAATGAATATTATTTATATTACATTACTATTGTTTTGACAGATGTTCACACTTGGAATTCATTAAATAAATTATTTAGTGAAAAACACAAAAAAAGAAAAAAATACCTATATTATTATTCGCTTATAAATTGCAAAATATTACATCTTAAATATCATATAAAATATTTTGTATTTAATCATCTATTCCCATTAATTATTTTTAAAAATAATTAATTACTTCTGGATATATGATATTGCGTAATAAATATAACATATATATTTATAATGATAATGACGGCAAATAGTAATATATATACAGATGATGAGATATGCGAGATACTAGACGATTATTTTGTAAATGAATATAATTTAACTGAAAAATCAGATATTTATCAAGATAACGCATTATTCAAAACTGCAATGAGCCATATGTTTTTAGATGAACTAAATAAATTTAAAAATTTTATAGAAAATAATATGATAATAATTAATAAAATAAGTGACGACGGTTTATATTTACTGCATCTAGCATGTTATGCCAAAAAATACGAATTTGTATTATTTTTATTGTTATCGAATGCAGATCCTAACAATAGAGATAATCAGAACAAAACGGCTGCTCACTATGCAGTTATATCAGGAGATACATCTATAATTAATATATTGACATTGTACGGAATTGACTTAAATATACAGGATTCTGATGGCGATACATCTTTACATTATGCAGTATCAAACAATGATTATAAAATGATTAAAACACTCATTCAATATAATATTAATCCACTAATTCATAATAATAATAATATGACTGCATTGAATTATGCAGTTAATAAGAAGATATCAAAAAAATTAAGTATATATATGGCTGAATATATTAAATATCATATATAGATGATATGATTCCTATATTTTATACATGTTTCTATTTCGGGTATCGGCGTTATTGCGATGTGCGAACTATTCATGTAGATATACCTATAAATTAATAGGTATATTTGATAACATAAATTATTAGTTTTTACACCACCCAATAATCTGTCACAATTCCGCGTGGTGTTATGTGTGTTGTTTTTTTAGCATGTGTCGATATATATCTGTTCTAATAATTCTTTTTTGGCATAAGTCATACAATACTCTGGAATATGTAGTTGTTTATTGTGTATCTGATCGCGAACACTATAAATTATATGTTTTACAGTGTCATTATCGAGAGCATTATTCGATAAACATACAATTTTTCCTTTTATGGGATAAAATTGTACAAACGCTGCAGAATTATCGAAAGTATGTTTAACATATGGCGAGTAATACGTTAATTGAATATCTCCGCAACCAACTGAGTTTTTTTCAACTTCCAATACTTCAATAGTACACATACTATTTATTGCTTCATTATGGTTACGTGTTTTATGGAATAAGTTTAGTAATGCAGACATAATTAAGTAATTATAGATATTTAGTTATTATAAAAATACAGTAATATATTTAATTTTTTAGCTTAAATATCGCGAATAAAAAAAGAATTATTTATTTACACCCTTGAATATTTAAAATGAGACAAAAAAATTTAATATATAAATATTTATATATTAAATGTCAAACACAAAAGCAAAGACTATAACATATCGCAGTTAAATATTATCTTAATAATGACGTATGTGAAATTTTTGATTGTCCAATTGTCCAGAAAGAAATGTAATAAGTGATTTGAATGTGTTTCAACTTTGCATCTTCTAATAAAATAAATAGTATCTTATATTCTTTTGAATGGTTACTTAATTTCCTAAATACTTGAGAAGGGATTTTGCTTTTTAACCCACCAGTGTTCTTTATACATACTGTTCCTATCAGATATACATTTAATAATATTATTATCAATATTAGTACAAGTAGTCAAATCAATTAAAAATTTCTTTTTCTTTTTCTGTTGTTTACATGTTTGTGCAGTTTTTAATATGGCATTTTCATTCTCACTATTTGGGAAGAAAGACTCAAACTCTGGATCTTGACACACCTTAAGATATCCCTTTATACTTTGGTGCATTTCTCTACAAGAATTACGACCCCATCCATCATGCTTAACAAGATACGTAACAAGTTCTAAAATATCTTTACAGTTACTGGATGGAACATCAAAACTTTCTGGATTTGCGCCTGTGCAATGTGCCTGGGAAGCATCCGTATAAACTTCATATGTTCCATCTTCCAAAAGATAAACATCATGGTATACGTGTCCAGCAGAACACGAAGTGCCGTCTTGATAAACCAGAGCTCCTTCTCTATAAACCAGAACTCCTTCTCTGGTGTCAGGTGCGTCTTTTGGGAGAGTATTCGGTTTAACAACCCCGTTACACAACCCTGGCCACGCTCTGCCATGTGTTAGATTTTCGTTGCACCAATTGCGGAGAGTATTTTTTAAGATTTCTTGCAACATTTGATTAATTGTATATCAATCGTCGCAAGTATATATAGGATTCAATTTTTACATGATGTCGAATTTTTAATCTTCAAAGTAATAAAGTGTAAATATCAATCAAAATATAATTGGGTATATATTTTGATATGGGATGATTTAACACATATAGTGTTATTTAGAAATGTACTACATAGAACACTTTAATAATTAACATAATAAGTGTTTAGCGCAGGAATCGTCTCAGTCCATCAGGAGTAGTTGTGAGTCCTCTGTGTCCTGAAAGGCGATAATCTTGCACATTTAGCTTGACGGCGCTTCCATCAGAAGATAAGTCGTCCGAAAACATGCTTAGCCTGCTTTCGCTTCTGAAATAAAACCACCAGACGGCAAGGCATACTAATAGTAATATAAACCAGTGTTTTTTAACGAATAACTTTAATTTATTTAGGAGTGTCATGGACTCGCGCGTATTATCTTCTTGAGATGGTGATGCGTAAGTTTGATCCATTGTTATATCCTATAATAATAAAATAAATTTTGTGGTCCTATATTTTCATTTATTATATGCTATATAAATTAAAAATATAAACATTATTATATATGTCGGATTTAAATCTATCGACAATTGGCGGAACAATCGCAGGAGGTATATATAACACTACAGGAGGGAGCGGGTTATTTAACGTATATGATAGTAATTTTTCGGAACAAACAAAAAAAAATACGTCACAAGCGATGTTTTATACTTATATTATATTATCCATCATCGTTACAGTTGTAGTGGGTGTACAGGCATTTAAGACTCTTCAGAATGATAGTTCTGACGGTTCTGACGATTCTGGAGACACACCCGCGAAAACTGGGATAAAATGGACATTGTATATCATGACTATGTTATTATGGATAGCTGCCTTATATTGCGGCCTTAGTGAAAAACCAAATACCGATTTCTGGGCAAAAATTCTTATATTAATAATGGGATTCTTCCAGCTGTCTATTATGATGTGGTCCAGAGATAATTCCGCACTAAATACCGGTGATACCTTTGGATATAATTGCACAATATTCCTTATTTTATTACAAGTCGGTTTCGGTACAATCAGTATACCTGGTTTAAGTAAATCAGTAACAGACGGAGCATTTAAAAATACATGGGTAAGCGACGGAGTGAATAATATTAACAACGCATTTAACAAGGCTGGTGTGAAAAAAAATATATTACCGAGTAATAGCACTGATTTATTTTCGGAATACGGCATAGATACAACAGCTATGAATAATGCCGTAAATAACGCATATGAAGGTACTTTCGCAATAGATAATTAATAAGGAGGTTGTACTTTCTTGTACAATATGTAAAATATTACTAGTCTATTGACCAGTCGAATCACTAAAATTTTTGGCTGCAAAATTACCGAATAATTCTTCTGCCATAATATCATACATTTCAGCCGCTTGTTTTTCGGTCGGAATATTTTTAATTTCATGCTTTGTTCCATTTTTTGTAATACTTGCGATCCATCCTGATTTTAATTGACGTATGCCTTTATATTTTTTCGTTCGCGTCTTATTATATCCATTTTCAGCAATTGTACATATTCTAAGATTGGTTCGTCTATTATCGAGTCTATCTCTGTTTATATGATCGACAACCATATCCTTGGGTACAAGCGGTTCTAAAAATCTGTGTATTTTTATTCCGGTGCCGAATTTTTCTTTTTGATCTACTGATGTGTATGCGACAGGATACCCAGCCTTCGATAAATACCATTTGTAATTAAGACAGCTTGATATGTCTGATTTCGATATTAACATTACAGCCCCATTATTTTTAGCATTATTCCCAAATAATGCGATCTGTACATAGTCACATACATCAATAGGTACTTCATTACCATCCAGTGTATATGAACCGATTATAGTATTCATTAATATATATAGAGATAAATAACCACAATTAATAGTCTTTATTGTGGATAGTTCCTTCAATATTTTTACAAATCTATAAAAATTGATATTTTTAACGTTCTGAAATATGTATACTAGGTTAATAATTATCAATACATTATTCCAATAACAGCCAATAACAGCCAATAACAGCCAATAACAGCCAATAACAGCCAATAACAGCCAATACAATGCTTGCAGAAAAAATAACAGTCAACGACGATTCCCATCAATTTGATGCTGAAAAATCCACACTAATTAATAATATTAAAAAAAGACGAGTTGGTTTGTCACATCTACCTGATAGATTTTATGACGACTATGATGTTATGATGGCTGCAGTACAATTGAACGGTTATTCAATGGAATATGCATCTGCACGGTTGCGTAGTAATAGAGAGTTTGTGGAGACTGCTGTGCAATATGATGTTAATGTGTTACATTATACGGCGAAGGAATTTCGCGATGATAAAACAGTCATTACAAATGCTGTAAAATGTAACGGTTCCGCACTACGATTTGCGTATCGAAGATGGCGCGATGACTTTGATACTGTAATGATTGCGATATCAACTTGTGCATATGTACTTGAATACGTATCCACTAGACTGCGCAAAAACTATGATGTTGTTATGGCTGCTGTTTTGGGGAACGGAAGCGAATTGCAATACGCATCTACTGACCTGAAAGCGAATGAAGCCATCGTGACGGTTGCTATAAAGCAAAACGGATGCAATTTGCATTATGCATCGAATACATTGTGCGACAAGTTCGATATTGTATTGATCGCAGTTGAGAACAATGGTTATGCGATTAAGTATGCGTCTGACCGTTTGCGCGAAAATAAATGCATTGTACGCGCAGCAATGAAACAGAATAGCAATGTACTGGGTCATGCGTCCGACCGTCTGCGAAATGATAAAGATTTTGTAATTGAATTAATGGCGCAATATGGTTGTCACGTACTTGACCATGCGTCTGATGGATTGCGCGAAAATAAAGATTGTGTAATGACATTATCAACACAATATTGCGATAATGTATTGAAATAGAGTAAAGTGTATATTTGAAAACTTGTTCTTAAGATTTATTTTATGTAAGTAACAATCCGCCATATTTATACTGTAACAATTCTACGAGTGCCTAACTAATAAATAAAAACATTTTATGATATGTAATAACAATACATAATCATCACATATACCAACATCATGCACATGATTGCAACGACTGGACCTATCGAATCAGAATCACATGTGTCCGTTTTCCCATCAATGCACCCACTAAGCAAGTCTTCGTAATCATACTGTATGTCTTCAAGAGAATCAAGAGACCTAGTCATATAATGACCCTCGTCTTCGAAACCGAATCTCTCATAGTAGGATTTCACTCCCTCGCCCGAAATCACTGAAATTTTCTTGTATCCGTGCTCGAGTGCAATCTCAAATGCCTTATTAATCATTCGAGTACCGAATCCAACATGTTGATGATGTGCCCCTCCTTTGTGCACCGCTGTAGTTTGACCATACACATGAACTTCACGGATCATTGCACATCCGACAAGTTCTGGAAACATTGTCTTTAGTGTGCTGCCGACTAGATACTGACCAGCGGTTTCAGACAATCGCAGTCGAAGAAAAGAGAACAACACTGTTCTATCGGACGTCTCAAATGAGATATGAACCTCCTTTGCACCAGATGCGTTATATTCTTCGATAAACATCACTGCTAGATTTGTATCAATGTCTTGTTTCTTTACCTCTCGACACCTAATACAATTACATACCATTCCCTTTTCTTTCATTTTACTTTCAAGAAGTTGTCTCATACTGACATCCTTGGGTCCTCCAAGAATATATTCGCTTGGAATATCACGAATAATTCGATTAAGTCTTACCCATCGAGGAACCTTAGTCTTGATATCCATAAGAAGATAGTGCAGTTCATTCATCTCCCTTTTTTCTTGCTCGGCATATGGGATATATACACCTCTCTCGTATTCGTCCTTGAGACGCGTCCATGGAACTACTTCACACGGATAGATCTTCCACTGATCTGTAGAAAAATCTGGATCAAATAGAAATGTATTAAACATCTTACGGTCTTCATCTACCATATTTACATCTTGGTCAATATCTTCTAGTTCAAATCTCTCTTTCTTAGGATCAATGCCTTCCTTTAGTGGTTGCGGAAGGTTTGGCATAATATGGATATCAACCTTGAATCCAGCATCCTTCAGTAATTTGATAGCCTTAATAGAATGCGCGGTTGTACATCTCCTATTTATTCGTTCCAGAATTCGGTCATTTGTATGCTGAATTCCGATCTGAACACGAGTAACACCCATTTTTCGAAATTCTCTGAGATCTCTTGCAGTAATTCGATCGGGACGTGTCTCAATAGTAAGTCCTACAACGTGAGCCTTTGCTGTTCTATTGATAAACATCTCTTCCTCAAGACTTGCCGGTTCTGGTACATCGCCGTCACTGATCTTGATATGGTAAGTATTAGCGGCATAATACATATCCCTGATAAATTTCTGTCTGTAATCGAGTGGATATGACGACCATGTACCGCCGAGTACGATTATTTCCAATTTGTCTGTCGGATGACCGATAGTTTGATAGGATTTCAGTCGGTCGTACATCTGCGCAACACAGTCAAATTTGTTTCGGTTTGCTCGCAACACGCCAGGTTCCTTCAATAGATAGGAACGTGGCTGATCTGGTTCGCTCGGACAATACCAACAGTCGTATTCGCAGCTAAATGTCTGACCGTTCGGATAGGGAGATGTAAAAATTGCAACAACCATTACACCTGACTGACTGCGATAACTTTTTCGCTGCAACAGATTCACAATTTTTTGGTCTAGTTCATACTTGCCATCTTGACACATAACACGGTAAGCAAACAGAAGGTCTGTCTGAGGTATGTTACGTTTGTAAATCCTCCTCTCATTAAGGATGAGTTCATACATATCTTTTTTTGTGGTGATTTCAGAAGAGATGATTTTGTCAACAATTGCCTTGAACATTTTCAAATTGTCCAGAGCATTTTCGGCAGATTCTTTACCCATGTCTTCGACGTCATCAGTATTGTGGTGCGTCGGCTTGAGATACTTCAAATTTGGTTTGCAACTCATGATAGATACAAGTGTGTGTATTTTATGTATCCATTTTATTAAAGGCTTTAAATAGTTTATATTATCAATTTTTTTGACATGTTGTAATACAGTAATATAGTGATATATTAGTGATTTCCTGAAAAGTGGATACAAAAAATACTGATTTGTACATATGTGTGCCATATGTACAGCTCGTCTAAAATATATGGATTACTGAATGTTTGAAATAAAAAACATACAATAAATCATTCAGTGTCTGATATATCCGTTATATCGTCGCCGGAACAAGAGTGGTCACTGTCAAAATTTTCCGATAATTCTTTGTGATCAAGTGATTCTGCTATAGCTTTTACCATATCATCATCTCCAGAAAAATCATAATTATCCGCTGCTGTTTCAAGGAGATTGTTCAATATATTATTAAATTTATGTTCAACTTTAATAAACTCGATGGATGAGTAATCGCCATACATTACTCCTCCAACATCTACGACACAATTAAATTGATAAGTTGAGTTAAGTTTGTCTATTAATTGTGTTTTGTCGAAAAATGTATACTGAACTGATTCGTGTGCATCTCTAAGGTGATATCCATTTTTGTCACATAACACAACAAAAAACTTCGCATTTTTGAGGAATATTACACAATACTTTTCACTGTCGCTTGTAAATAGTTCGTCAAGTTTAAATTCGCCTACTTGAATAAGTTCGGCAAGAGTACACCCGATATCTTTTTCATGTAGATCAGTATAGCCTACAAATTGTTTAAAATCCATTTCATCATTTGATCCCACAAGTATATTAGCATTTATAGCAGATTCTATTATAATTTCGTGCGTAAATTTATCTATGTTACTACCACTCATGAACATCTCTGCAGTAAACAATGAAAAATACGGACATGCTAATCCTTTTTTTACGGTTGGATTTGCGATCCACAAGTCATCAAATTTTTGGTCATATTGTGTGATTGTCTCGAAGTATGTAGGATCGACTGTGTTATTATTCATTCAATTAATAGTAATAATATATTAATACATCAATAAATAAAATTATCAATTTTTGTCATCACATAATGAGAGTAATTTTTTCACCCGGCTTGATTTTTCCGAAGGTGGTGCAGGATGTCGGTTCATCATTCTCAAATTTAATATGATGATCGTGCACTGTATCATTTTTAGCAACAGTTTTTTTTACAGGTATTATTTTATTTTCTTTACTTTGTATTAACTCTAGCAGACATTCTGGAACTATTCCTTTTTTATATTCACACAAAAAACATCCTCCCGTGTCTGATTTCTTAGTACATGTTGTAGAATTATGTTTAGCATTATTTGTATTAATATAATTTAGCAAGGTCTCTTTTTCAAAGCTGGTCACCTCGTTTTTAGTAAAATCTTCATATTTTAAAAAGAACCAACAGTGAACACATTTTACAAACCCATCGTTTGATGGATCAATCATATCTTTTTCGTAATACTTGTCGCAAATTTCACACAAAGAATAATTTTTAGCGTTTTGTAGTTTATTGATATCTTTTGCCATCACGCCATCGAGTGTCATAACAATATTCACGGCGGGGCTGTAGTTGTCATCACAATCAGATTCGTCGCTGCTATAAGACATATTCAAGTATTAATTAATCATTAGTAATACAAAAGTATATGATTGCGGAATAATTTCAATTTTTTTAACATGACGTGGTTAGATATCGACCTTGTATTTTATGTTTTAACAGCAGTATGCAGATATGATCAGTGACGCTTCGTACACAATAAATCGTAAATACATATTTATAAAAAAATTATTTACTGCCATTTTCCTTGGTGGCTAATCTGCATATCCATCAGTTTGTTTTTTACCCAGCATAAGGAAACTCCATTTTTCCGAACAGTTAATTTGCATATGTATTAGGTCCGACCTTTCACCCACATTAAAAAGTTTCCTTTTATAGGTGGTTAAAAATAATAAAAACTATTGACAATATATGAAAAATTATCCAAAACTTTCTTAATTTTGTGTTTATACATTTTATAAAAGTGCTACAATCTATGTAAAAATATAAAAATTAATGGGAACCTTTTTCACCGGTTTTTTTGCAGTTTGCAAAATATATTATTTATTAATCGCATTATAGTCTTTTTAAAATATTAAGTAATATATTGTATACATGGCTGTTTATGATTGCCATATGTTCTTTTTACGATTTTAAAAAAGAATATATATCAGGCATTTTAATAAAAAGACTGTTTATAATCAATACATATTCTTTTTTTGAAAAACAAGAATATATAATAGTGTTTATGGGATGTCTTGCAATTAATTCATTTATAGACCCAATATTAAATTATATAAATACAGGCAAAAATATTAAAAAATACTTTGACTTCACATATAAATCTCAAAAATTCCAATCCAGAATGTTATTAGAATTATTGGCAGGGTGTTAAAAGAAGGAATTAGTTGGAGAAGCATTGATACATTTTAGGGACATGATAGCACATATCCTAAATGGCAAACTTTATGTGCGGCCTATAGAATCGATTGCCGATAATATTACTGTTTTTAGATCCAAACATTAACTTGAAATTTCTACAAAAGGAAATATATTTATGAAACACCACACAAATACTTATACCGACACATTTTTAAACAAGACGAAAAAATATAAGTAGTTTGGTACTAAATAAAAATATTAAAAATGTTAAAAATGTTACGGATACATGATTTAATTCTGAATTTTTGACGTTATTAGTGCTTATATCTAGTCCGATTGTACATATATCATGTATTTGCATAGGAGATCATACATATACAATGCCATGTTATGAAAAATTAAAAGAAACATTTGGCGAATAAACATAACTACGGGCGATTATAATTTTCCTAATTTATATAAAATATGGGATATGTTTGTTAGACGCAAAACGACACAACCCTGTGATGTATATATAAAAAGATTGAAATATATTGTATTAGAACTATTATTTATACTTATATAAACAAAATATATAAGTTAACATATGCATATTATATTATTGTTATTTTTATTAGTGACACTATTATTTCATTTTGTCACATATGGTCTAATAATGTTTACATGTCTTATTACATGCGACGGAGTATTTTCCGCCATACATTTCCTGTATATGTATATAAAAAATGGAGTATCTAAAACAGATGCTGTAAAAAATACATCACTTTTGTATTCAATGTCATGTATAGATAGATATATATGGTATATGTTATGTGCACTGTTATATCAAACTATATGTGGGATATTGTGGATCGGTAATATGAAGATATTGCTGGCATGTGGTATTCTACTTAATTTACCACCTATTCAGAATTTTTTGGCATATGATCCCGAAAAAAATATTAATACTTGCGATGATGGTAACAATGAGAACAAAGAACACAAGGAACACAAGGAACACAAGGAACACAAGGAACACAAGGAACACAAGGAACACAAGGAACACAAGGAACACGACGATAGGACAGTCGCCGAATATATTCATACGGTAACAAATCCTTTATTCGGACAGATAACGCGGATAAAGAAAATGATAATGATCGAATTGTTATCAAAACAATTATCTGCTATAATTAACTCTATTGCTAAAAATGTTCTCGGTAAGAAAAAGAAAATAATATCTCATAGAGACACGCGAAAATTATTCGATAATTACAATGATATGATGGACAACATAGTAATTATTATTAAGAACATACTGTTTGTATTAGTAATAACTTATCTGAAAACTAAATCGAACTATTATTACGCAATTGCCAAGAGAATATATAATTACAAAGCATCATCATCAATTAATACAATGACGAGACATGAAGTTAATGATATACTTGATAATATATGTGAAAATAAACAATGGTCGTTATTATTGGAACCTGATTTTATTCAGGCAATTATATATATGTATTTTGATGAAGAATTTAAGAATAAAGATAATATATTTGCACAACAGATTACAAATATTCAATATTCGATGCTTAAATTCTTCGCAGTATGGACAATATCGTCATTTCTTGTGTATCCGGTGGCAGGTCCGCTAATATTCTACTTGATGTATTATTACAAGTGGCGACAAAATAAAACATATACCAAAATAACTGCGATGAAACTAATCAGTATAAGTATGGGATTTGTTATGTCATTTTTTGTGAAGAGCTTTCCTGTTGTATGTTTCGTATCCGAGTTTGCATATTATTTAGTGTTCAATAATGTAACATTTCAGTTATATAAATTAATTACACGGAAAGGGAGACGGTTAGTCGTGAAATATAATAATATCAGCCCGATTGATGAAATATTATTAGTATTAAACACTGCATGCGGTGCGTCGCTATATTTTCTCGTTGATCCATCAACAAATATTCATGTTGTATTCGCATTTGCATCATTGCTAGCTGTAACTTTATTATTGCATTTACAAAGTGACATGAGAAAAATAACAACTTTAGTATCAGTGCTATTAATAGGTGTTTTTTCGGTATATAATATATTCCACGTATTGATGAATATGTATCACTACTATCTGATTACAAACTATATATACAGCGATCATTTTAATAATGCATTTTATTACATCAAATATAAAAGTAAATACAAGCTACATAAATATTTAGATAAATATAATGAGGAGTTAAAAATAAGTAAAAAATTAGAAATATTTAAATCAATGCAGATAAAAGATGTAAAATCAGCGTCATCAGATAGTTTAAGTAGCAACGATAAGAGTGAAATCGAAAAATCACACGTTACAATAAAAAAACGTAATATTATAGCGATATCTAATTATTTCGGCGAAAACACTCGATAGATATTTTGTTTATTAACCGATAGATATTTTGTTTATTAACAACTAGTAATAATCTTCGTCATGTTCATTAATCAGTAAATCATGTAAAATAATAAGGGATTCTGTAGAGTGCTCAAAATTATCCCCTAAAGTAATTTGTTGGAGATCTACGCAGTTGAAGAGGGCTTCAATGGGTTGATTAAAATCATGGCCGAAAATAATTTGTCGAAGGGTTGTACAGTCGGCGAGAGCATCAATCGGCTGGTTGAAACTGTTGCCAAAAGTAATTTGTTGAAGGTTCGCACAGTTGGATAGGGCTTCGATGGATTCGTCGAAAACCCGGCCAAAAGTTATTTGTCGAAGGTTCATGCAGCTGGCGAGGGTTTCAACAGACCGATTAAAATTCCAGCCAAAAGTAATTCGTTGGAGGTTTGCACAGTTGGCGAGAGCATCAATCGGCTGGTCGAAACAGTCGCCAAAAGTAATTTGTTGAAGATTTGCACAGTTGGTGAGAGCTTCAATGGGCCAGTCAAAATCCTTGGCGAAAATTACACCAGTAATTGCTAGTTTATTGTGTATACATTCCGAAAGAATGTCTAAATCACAATTATCCAATACCCATTTTGCGGTAGTCATTTTATAACACGATTTATTTTCACCATACTCGCTATATAAATACGTCATAAAGTTGCGGCAGTTGTTATATACATGTTTCGACGTTGTACCCAGCGTTTTTATTTCAACCGGTCTTAAAAACGATGTGACAAGATAAAAACCACGTATGTCTAATTTGTTCATTTTTGAGCCTGCATTTAACGCAGATCACTAATATGTTTAACTAATCAATTTTTTGCCTATTATGTGCGTGTTTGCATATGTTTATATGTGATTATCTGCCGTGACATATGGATATGTATATAGTAAAAATATATTTATATATAAATTATATAAAATATTTTTTAGTTATGTAATAATATAATGACTCTAATAAAGCTAGAATTATTTCACGCGGATTGGTGCGGACATTGTGAAAGTTTTTTACCAGAATGGAAGCAATTTAAAAGCGACACAAAAGGAGATAAATTAGTACAGGTTGTTGATTATGAACATAGTTCGACCGGCTTTAACAAAGTAGCTAAGGTAAATGGGGGACCTGTTAAAGGATTTCCAACAGTGAAAGTAACATTTAATGGCGAGGAAAATGTATACGAGGGAAGAAGAACCGCCGCAGATTTGCATAAATTTGTAATGGAGTTGAAGAAAACCGCAGACCAATCAGGCGGTTCGAGAATAACCAAACCAACGGCAGGTTGTGCGAGCACTCGCGAACCGATGACAGGTGGTTCGGTAAACAGCGCGCCATCTTCTCAGATGGCGATGAGAATGCCGGACAGGTCTGACCCTGATTACTCCAGAAAGATACTTTTATATAAGATTGCAAAGTATGAACACAAATACAATACTTTATACAATGATCTCCGCAAAAAAGGCATATTGTAAATATAAAAAAATAAATTCACACTTGACTATCAATAACAACAAGCGCCGTTTGCAAGTTCTCATCAGAATGTGTTAATATATGTTCGGCATGTATATCGACGCATGGAATAGAGCGATGCGTATCGATATCAGTAGTTAGTATAGCATAACATATATTATTGGGATCATTATTATCGGGGTTGTCTGGAACTGGTATAGGAGCATTTCTAGAGCGTTCTCTACGTTCCCTATATTCTCGTATATATTTAGCTCCACAACACATCGCTGCGCATAGGCATGCCAGTATAAAAATTCCGAGTATTATAAAACAGTAGTAAATCCAGGACATATCTTTTATTTATCTAAACATGACAACATTAATAAAAAATTAAATCAATTTTTTATTGATTACTTAATAAACAAATAGTAGAATTACCACAACCACCACGACGATTTCATCTCCTTCTGGAAGGGTTTATCCGCTGGATGTATCTCATTGGGGTCAACGGCGCCTGAATCAGACTTCTCTGCGCCACCAGTCGCCGCAATAGTTGCAGTGGTTGCAGTGGTTGCATTACTCTTTGCGCAAATCTTACCGTCAGTTACAAAATCATAGATAACACTTGATGCTCCCGTATCGAGTCCCGCAATATTGAGGATTCGGGTTTCGCCGTCACGTCCGATACTGAATTTGGTCGGGGTCGCTGCAACAACAACCAATTTGGCATGTGGTACGTACTTGCAATACTCATCCATCGCAACACTCGCGTGAACACTACCGCAGTTAGTCTCGTTATCTGTATATACATAGATCACTTCGGGGCTCGCAACTCCTGCGTGATGCATCGCAAGAGCGAGCAGAATCGGCTGAGCACAGTCTGTGCATGAAAATGTCTGATCTCGTGAAATACAGTTCCATACATCACTGTATGTAGAAGTGAGTGGATCAAACAAGTTTCTTGTCACCGCTTTAGTGGCATAAGAGCCATATCCGCCATAGCTGTTCTTATATGCGCGACTACTAGTATGAACACCCATTTTGTCATAAACTTTGTCGAGTTGCTTAGTCATAGTCGCATTCATCTTAATGGCAGATTCGCTAGGATCACTATCGTATACAACTGAAGATCCCACGTCGAATCGTGCTACAATAACGCGCGAATCATGTTCACTTCTGCGCGCTGCACGCAGACGGGCAAGCAGCTCTATTGACGCCGCTTGGCAAGCCGTAAGACCTTCAATGCCACTCGATGCACTAGTCATAGACCCGCTAACATCCATAACATGGAGCTCGTCCTTACCAGTCGGTTTAATTGCAGAGTATGCAAGATCAACTGTGTGGTCTAGCTGGTCAGTGATCGGCCTGCATACTGGCCAAGTACTGGTTCCCTTGAGGGACTTTCCACCACTATACGTATTCAGTGCAGAAATAACTGATGCAGGATGGACGCGTCCTTTAACAATAATATCCTTGTTACCCAAATGCGCAAGAACTGCATTCAACACGCGCCGAGTATATACGCGTCTATTAGGCGTGCCTTGTGACACATTGAACAATCCACGCGCCGACATTGTACCAAGGTTGCGGATGAACGCAGTAATCGGCATATTAACCTCCAGATTTTCCGCGGTAGGATCCTTCAACAGAAGCGCGATCCAGACTCGTTCATCAGTGAGCAAAGGAGTTGCAACAACTTCACGAGGAAGATTAAATCTAGTGATAAGATCGATTGCAACAGATACATCAACCGATTCGTCTTTTACTCTGTCAACTGCCCACAAGTAAGAAAGTACATCAACTGTATCAGTATCAAGGCCCATACAAGATGCAACAAACTGGTCTACTGTAAGACTCGTAAGAGTTTTTTTTGGGATGATCGGTGCAGAACTACCGATGGCGCGATGGGCAATATTAACTGCTCCTTCAATACCCTTCTTTACCCATGCAAGAACAACCTGTTTAGATAGTGGCCACTCTACATATCCAGGTGTAACGCCGTCAGTATTCGGCACGATCTTATACTGAACCTTTCCGGACGGATCCAGCTCTTTTGTAACTTTAGGCCGGCGGATCTTGCTTGGCTTGAAGTGAACCAGAGATGCGATGTCCTTCATGGAAATGTTGTCGCGCTGCGTATATTTGGTCACCTGATAAGCAAACTGTCTCGCAGTCATCCCCGGCCAGTATTTGCGGGGATCAGTCTCCATCACATATGCAGGAACATTCTTTTCAAATACATTATTATGGTATCGCAGACTAATCGCATTTTTTGGCCCTCTTCCGAAACCCTTTCCAGGAGCAGAATTCATATGGTTGTTGAGCCATGTGTACAGCTGGCTATTGGTGCGAAGACCGTACACTGTAAAATCAAGGGCTGCTTTTCGCACAGCGTCATCCTTGCATCGAGTAAGAACACCGAGGAGACTCAGTGTAAAAGACATCTTGGGTGCGGCACCAGATTTGTGGACATCCTTGAGAGTATCAAGAAGCATCATACCGTTACCTTTTTCAATCTCGCCAACAACAAACGCAACAGCTTCAGAAGTGAGATCGTTCACGGTTGAATAATATGTATTTCCCGCAGTACCCATAATCAGTAGTCGACGGGCATATGTTTGAGGAAGTACTGTGTATACAAATCCCCCGGATTTATTTGGCACCTGTCCAGGCAGAGGTTCGTTCGGCTTGATTGTGCGCTGATCCTTCCCATGATGAGCAAGACATGCTGTCTGGGCAAAGGACATCGTGGCGGTTGTCTGATTGGTTGAGCGTGTAGAACGATAATAAGACATAATGTTCGGTTCTGTATATACTTAAAATGCAAGTGTCTTTAAACACTTTTCAAACTGTAGCAGATTCAATTTTTTATATTTACTTTTGTTATAATTGCACTCTATATATACATTATCATGCAATAAACAGCGCTAAAACTAACTATTCTTTAGGTAAAATTGAAAATTGAATATTTAGCGAACCATAGTTTGACTGTAAATATAGAAATATACAAATATGGCATCGAATGATAATAGTTGGTTAGAATATCCCGCGAGTATCAGGCTGATGCTTGAGGAGAAAAACGCGAAAGATCAACATATTCTTATCGGTAGCGACCAGGAAGACCCGACATATTCGAGATGGACGGGTACATTTGTTGTTAACCGAGCTGATAATTTTTTCATAGTAGAACTCGGGTTTAACTGGCCCAATATAGATGAATATCCTAAAATATCGCCGACATTTGATTTTAGCGGAGTAAATCCAGATATCCTGGGAAAAATTAAAGATCTATTTGACAAAGATAACAAACTAAAAGTTTGGAATGGTTTGACAAGTATCCAGGGAAATTTGAAACAGATTCATACAAATTTATAAACTATCTGTAATATTTTTTTATTTATAACTATAACTTATTAATGGCATTAACAGAGATAATACTCGGTGCAATATGTATAATAATCGCGCTCTCTCTATACAACAAGATCTGCATAACAACATGTATATTAGCAATGCTGTGTGGCGTGTTTATATATAAACAATTTTCATATGGGTCTGATAATACATATATACCCGAAGTATTTGAAGGAAGTGTATCGGGAACCGACGCATCAAGTAGTGGTTCGCGAGTTAACACCTCTGGAGGCGAACATTTTAGTAGTAGTTCGCGAGTTAACACCTCTAGAGGCGAACATAGTATATTTGATGAAGATATGTTTAGCGACATACAAGTATTTGATAACAAATTAGTTGACAATGAAGTAATGGAAGTCGGATTAGAAAATTGTATAAAAAATTGTGAGGGGGTGTGTATTGGACATGGTATATCTGGGAGGGGATTATGTTTTCCTTCTAACTGGATGCCAGAGTTGAAAAATTATGATGATAGCGGCAATGGATCTAATTAAGTATATAGTAATTATAGAAATGTATATACTAGTTTAAAAAATTGATATTAATACATGAGATGGCGCGCATAGTCAATAATATTTATGTAGTATTAACTTATGCCTGTAATAGAAGCCAAAAACCCAGAACATTTTATTGAATTAATAAAAAATGATAGATGTATTATAGACTTTTTCGCGACATGGTGTGCACCATGCAAAAGATTGGGAGACAATCTAGCAGAAATTTCTGAAAAATTAGACGACATAACAATTGTTAAAGTAGATATTAACGAACTTGACACAGTCGCCCAAGCATACAATGTAAGTATAATACCTTATATTGTATTTTATAAGAAGAGATTACCGCGAGAATCGATGCAGACTAGTAATCATTTAGAAATTATAGAAAAAGCACAAAAACTGTATGAATCAGTCGACACAGAATCCGAAGAATATGCAAAATAATAGATAAAAATATTAGTTGTTTACAAATGTGAAGAATACATTACTTCTACACACTGGGCATTCTAGTTTCTTCTTTGCAAAACTATCACATTTCTTAAATTCACCGCAACATCCATGGCATAAACAATTATGTCCGCATGGATACATAATATTATTTGGTCTATCTGTCATACATAATATACATATATCTTGTTCGTATATTTTAATATCCATAAGCTCATAACTGAGCAATCTTTCTTTGTAGTGACTGTATTCAACACAGTCTGTTTTAGATCTAAAATCGAACGTCGAATTTTCCACGACAGAAAACCCGATAACTGCAATCTGTGTGTCAAGTGTATAGTTGTATGTAATACCCGTCTTATTGCTCCTGACATGAATTTTCTCACCAGTTGTAATCTCTCCAACATATGATTTGTAATATGTTGAGTATCTACCTCCGCCGGAACATTTGGAACATCCTCATTATCATAATCATAATCGCAGTTGCCGTCTGGTACATTGTCGCATCCCGAGGAACCTACATCTTGGTCTCCCTCATATTCCAAAAAAGAATCTGTTACTCCAGTAAGTTTTTGTGTCGATACCGAGCATGTAATAAAAGATTCAGGAATACGTGCAAGGGATTCTGTTTTATTATTACTGAAGATAGAGGATTAAGATTTTAATATGTATTTACATCTTAAATACAAAATATTTTAAATGATATTTAAGATGTAATAAGATGTAATATTATGCAATTTATAAACGAATTACAAGTTTGAACATCTGTTAAAACAATAGTAATGTAATATAA
>Ga0209443_1000810_pt1 | contig 20638 bp, 35 predicted proteins | sample LauGreBMM110DCMD_2_FD_187571 | JGI IMG/M metagenome (GOLD analysis project Ga0209443, IMG submission 187571) | Freshwater lake microbial communities from Lake Michigan, USA - Su13.BD.MM110.DCMD (SPAdes) (version 2) | ecosystem: Environmental > Aquatic > Freshwater > Lake | place: Lake Michigan... | reverse complement strand
GTCATTGAAATACATCATATTTTATCAATGATAGACCACAAAAAAAAGAGCAAAAAAGAGCTTGGTCTATTTTCAGGGACTTTTATAAAAATAATTTTTTTGAATATTTCATTTTTTTCATGAAAAAAACGTGATTTTACAAAAATTGAATAAGTTATAAGTATATGTTTGATTTTTTTCATATATGGTTTAAAAATTATAGTATTCTTTTTTTAATGGATCGTCAAGTATTTAGTAAGCCATTGATTTTACATGCTAACCTATTACAATCAACCACTTTAGAAACAATAATGTATGTACATTTAAAACAACAATGTATTAATCAATGTTGGATGTATTGTATTTTATTTGAATTATTATATGATTTTTTTTATTATGGAATGCATAGAATATCACATCTTTATTTTTATAAATATCACAAAAAACATCATCATTTTCTAAAAACACATGCCATTACAACGTTTTATCAACATCCATTGGATTGTGCATGGTCTCACATCCCCATGGTATTGACCATGTATTTATGCCCCATCTCATTGGTTCAATGGAATGTATTGTTATTCTACCAAAAATATATAGAAATATTTGAACATCATGGAGATGTACATCATGGTTTACATCATAGACTGATTTATTGTAATTATGGTAGATATTCATATTGGGATAAAATATTTAAGACGTATCGTGTTTTGGAACAAGAACCATCAACATAGATTCATCTATAGCTTGAACATCTGATATTTTTGTATACATGTCTGTTTCTTGTTGACTCAAATACCACATTGGATGTTCTTTTTCCCATGATTGTATTGTTTTATGTTGAGATTGATGAATGTGATCATTGAGTACTGTAATAGCTTTTTGAATACTAGGTGTATCATGATTCCATTGATTTTGTTGTTTAATATATAACATTTGTGTAGGTAATACATGGACAGGACGTTTGTATCCTAATTGTTTTAATTGACATTGAATGGTATCCACTACGGTTTGATTATCTGTCAATTCCAACTGTTGAATAAAATCAACCCAATTCATAGCTTCTTTACACGTTTCATTTAAAAAAATAGAAATGTGAATAGAAGGTGACATTTTTTGCAATTCTTTTACTTGATCTTGTACCTGATCTTGTTTTTCCAATAAAGTTTGAATCATCGCATGTTGTGTTTCTAATAATGGACGTAAACATTGTTGAGAATGTTTCCAATGACCAGCACGTGATTCAAAATTTTTACCGCAACTACATTGTTTTTCTTTTTCTTTATGTTTTTTGGTTAATAAATGTCTTTCATAATTCCCTTTTTTGGTGGTATGAAAATGACACGTAGAACATGTGTATGGATCCATGGTACACGTATGTATTTTACATCTAAATGGTTTCACAAAAATGTACATACTTATAAATGATCTTTTAACACAGGCATTTTATCCATTTGTTTTTTTAATTCTTGGAGACACTCTTCTACTTTATATTTTTGTATTGCTTGATATAAAGCATCACCATATTTTTTATCTAAATAATCTAAGTAATCAGTTGCCTCTTTTTTTTCCTTTTCTTTGATACGAACCTCATAACAATACAAGATAAGACGTCGCTGTTCTTCAGTACAATCATGAACGTCCAATACTTCACGTTTGTATCCAAATAATTTTATTTGATGCTCTGCTTGTGCCAATGGTATGCACATAAAATGATTTAATATTGCATTTATGGGTGCTTTCATTTGTTTTATTTTATCTAACATTGTATTTCCGTACTCTATTAGCTCATTATATTCTTGTAATAGAGCCTCCTTTTGGTCTGGTAAAAAGGTTCCTGGAAGAGTACAAAGAATTTCTAGTGCTTCGCCCGTATAATGATACCAATCTTCACCATAATACGCTTTGCGTTCTTCATAACTAGATGAAAAAGGACTATCAAAATAAGAAACGTGCTTCAATGCATACTCTAATTCTTCTTTACGATGAATTGGTAATGAAACGTTTTTCCATTCAAACACAATACAGTCTTTTATGGATAACATGTTATCTATTCAAAGAGTTATTTTAATTCAATTTAAAATTGATTTAATACAAAAAAGATATCCACAAAATGACTTCTACGTGGAACAATGCAGATCGCACTGAGATTCTGCTTACCAAAGCGGATGGAACTCAAGTGACCATAAAAAAGGGCGATTATATTGCATATGAAGGATATGAATTAGGTGTTCGCATTGAATCATTAGTAGGTCGTGAGGAAGGACCCATTGGAATTACGTATTTACCGTGGAGAGGAGAACGATGGGCAACGCCAAAATTTAGTTTTCGTGGTGATGCACGATTTCTTATCTGTAGACCAACTGGACTACCCCATTTTGGAATACATCCAAATTGGGAAACAGTGAGTAAAATAAAAAATCCAGAGGGTATATGAAAGTATTGATTTACGGGGCAAAAGGATGGATTGGTTCCATGTTTGTAAACATCATGGAAGAAAAACAAATCGAATACGTAGTTGGATTGAGCAGAACAGACAATAAAGAAACATTAGCAACTGAAATAGAAACTGTAAATCCAAGTCATGTGATCTCCTTTATTGGTAGAACACATGGTACAATTGGAACAAAAAAGATATCTACCATTGATTATTTAGAAGAACCAGGTAAATTAGTAGAGAATATAAGAGATAATTTATTTTCACCTTTTTTATTAGCTGAATTATGTAGTCAAACCGGTATACATTATACTTATTTAGGCACGGGATGCATCTTTAAATATGAGGATCATTTTGAAAAAGAAGAAAATGGATTTACAGAAAAATCAAAACCAAATTTTTTTGGGTCTTCCTATTCTATTGTAAAAGGATTTACAGATCAAATGATGGCCATGTATCCAGTCTTAAATTTACGTATTCGTATGCCAATCGTTGATGCGCATCATGAACGCAATTTTATTACAAAAATTGTAAACTATGAAAAAATATGTTCTATTGCCAATTCGATGACAGTTCTACCGGAATTGTTACCCCTTGTATTGATAATGATGGAACAAAAAACAATTGGAACCCTAAATTTGACAAATCCAGGTTTAATCTCTCACAATGAGATTCTTGAACTTTACAAAGAATTCGTAGATCCGTCGTTTACTTGGAAAAATTTTACGCAAGAGGAACAGCGTGCTATATTAACATCGGATCGTTCGAATAATTATTTAGATACAAGTAGATTACAAACATTATTTCCAAATGTAAAGCCAATAAAAGTGGCAATTCGTGAATGTTTACTAAGATATCAAATATAACTTTTCATTTCCATAACATCAGATGGATAGAACAAATTGATTTTCATCTTTAATGAATATCTTTTATCATTCGTTAGATAAACAGATCGTGCTAATTCAATAAATTCTTGGTCGAATTCTTGTGATATCTCTTTCACACGAATGGCATCTTCTATTTCCCACAATAATTCATTTATTTTTTTTAATTCTTTATAGTCCACTGGATATAAATAAATGAATGGCTTCAAATAATCTATTTCTTTTTGTACAAATGCAAGTTTATCACCTTTTAATTTTTTCATTTTTATTTGTAAAATACTATATTTATCATACAATTCACCAATAGATATAGGTATAATTACACTCATACCATGGTAGATAACAACGTTTTAACTTTTGGTAAAATATATTTTAATTCCTTGTTTTCCGTCATTCGAAGAATATATACAGAATCATACCATTTTGTATACCATCTCCAATCTTGAATATACCCCACTACAAGTATTGTTTTTACATTCAATGCACCTGCCAAGTGAGCAAGGGAACTATCTACCGTAATCAATACATCGATATTTTTCAAAATAGCAATTGTATCTACAAATGGTTCTTCATCAATATCAAATGCAAGTACTTTATCTCGGAACGATATTTGTTTCACATCTTCTTCAACCTCGTTCAAACGATGAAGACATATAAGAGTTCCTAACTCTGAAATTGGTTCAAAATCACACAACGGTATTGATTTTTCTACGTAAGATTGTAACAACCCTTTATAAAAAATGCCTATTTTCAATGATTGTGGCAACTTGTGCTTCCATTCGATGCATTTTTCTTCCTTTACATGTATATAATTTTCTTTATTCGGTTCAATTGTATCAATGTTTAAATAAAAAGGCAAAGACATGATAAATACTTTACATGAATATATACCTACCATTTGATAAACTACATGAATTTTATTATGCGGTTCAAATACATACATTAAAAAATGTCTACATAAATAAGTAATACGCATGTTTGGATACAAATTGGACAATTGTATTAAAAAACGATAATACAATATATTATCACCAATACCCTGTTCATACACTACTAATAAATGCTCGCACTCTTTTCCATCCCAATCAGGAAGATTTATTTCTAAACGTTTTTTTTGTCCATCTTCTGCAATATTTTTATGTAACCTATTTTCATATAAAGCAAACCCGGTACGATATTCTTTATTTGCTAAATAAGAGTAAGAACTAGTATATAATACATGATGGGATGAATACGATAATTTATAATATTCAATCGATTTGTTTAATTCTTTCAAACAATACATTAAAAATCCTAATTTACTTGGCGCTTCACCCTTGGGGTTCAGTTTCAAAGAAATCAATAAATTAATTTCACATAATTTATATTCTTTCCTATGAAAATGACATGTTGAAATATTATCATATACCAAAGATATGTCACGCTTTATATTTAATATTTTTTTAAACGAATGCAAAGCTTTTTCATAATTTGCTTGATTCAGATAAATTGTTCCAATATCATTCAAACAACATGCGATTGTAAATGGATCTTTCGTTTTTTTTATTTTGTTTTCATAATAAGAAATAGAATTCATTACTGAGTATTATGTATTTTATTTATATTGTTTTATCGTCGTCGTCTAGTACCACCAAAAAAAAACCATCGTCTGGATCTCTTTTTTTTTGCAATTTCAGAAAGAATATCCGCCATGGTAATTTCCTTCCCTTTATAAAGTATAACAGGTCCATGATTCAATTCTTTGCAAATATGAAATGCACCATTCCAAATACGAAAATCAGAAGTAATTACGTATCCTTTTTTTTCAAAATCGGATATATCTTGTGAACAAAAACAAGGTGAAAATCCGAATTGTTCAGATGTGATATCAATATAATATTTTTCTATATCATCACATGCCCATACGTGATTGGTTATTTTATGAGTATGCACTTCTCCCGCAATAACCAAAATACCGGGTACAAGTTGAGTAAGCAAACACGTGGCCAGATCACACATGGCTTCTAAATTGGATTCATATTGTCGTAACACTTCACGAATCTTGTCGAGTGTAGCCTTGTGTTTATATGTCATGTAACTTACTTAAACACTATATTATATTTTTAGGTATGTACTACGTCTTGTTTCTTGTAATAGATAATTCTATTCAAGAATGGTATGAATCAAGAGTAATACAACACAATGCAAAGCAATCAGATCCTTACGCAGATTCGGGGTTTGATTTGGCATGTCCAATTAATCTATCCGTAGACGATGGGATATTGTTTGTAGATTTTAAAATCAAAGGAGCCATGTATAAAAGTGATACACCCATTGATTTGAATAATTTAGAAATGGAAAAGTATACACCTTCAGCTTATTATTTGTACCCACGATCTAGTATATCTAAAACATCATTCCGTTTAGCAAATAGTGTAGGCATTATTGATCGCGGGTATCGTGGTAATGTCGGAGCTTATTTTGATTGTAAATATGGATATTTAGAAATGGGGCAACGTTTAGTACAATTGTGTTCTCCTACTTTAGACCCATTCCATGTGGTTTTAACAGATTCCTTAACATTTACGGAACGCGGTGCTAATGGTTTCGGATCTACTGGTAAAATGTAAAGATATATAAATGAAGCCAAATTTAATTTTGCCTATTAAAAAGAGAAAAAATATCATACCGATTATTCCACTTCATGTATACATGACTTGGAAATCGAACCAAATGCCACCTTTAATGCAACAAAATTTTATAGAATTATGTAAAAAAAATCCCGAATTTCAATTTCATTTATATGATGATGATGCATGTCGTGAATTTATAATAAATCATTTTCCTGAAGAAGTCATTCAAGCATATGATGGGTTAATACCAGGTGCTTACAAAGCAGATCTATGGAGGTTATGCGTTTTGTATATCCATGGTGGAATTTATATGGATATTAAGTTACAATGTATCGGTTCTTTTAAATTATATGATATTGTAGATAAGGAACATTATGTATTAGATAGACCCAAAGATACATTGCATATTTACAATGCTCTTATGGTATGCAAACCAGAAAATCCTTTTTTAAGAACTGCCATTTATCAAATAGTACAAAATGTAAAAAGAAAATATTACGGTAAATGGATTTTATCTCCAACAGGACCAGAAATGCTTGGAAGCATTGCCTCCCATTTTCCATTAAATATAGATATGATTTATCCGATTCATTATAACGACCACATTATGTATGAAAATCATCTTATTTTAAGAAATTACAAAGGATATAGACAAGAACAAAGTATAGTGCAAGTACATTACAGCGAATTATGGTATAAAAAAAGTATTTATCTATAGTATGAACTCATGCAATTCAAAGTATGTACCAGTGTATAATGAAAAATGTGCACCGTTTACTATTTGTTATGGTTCAAATTATACTACATATAAAAAAAATCGTTTATTATATCAAGAATATTTAAATACTAATAAGACTACGTATAAATCGTATGCATTAAAACAAGGAATACAACATGCATGTAACTATAAGTATTGTTTGAATCAATGTACAGTAAAGAATAGTAATCGATGGGTACTTAAATAACCCGCGTTTAAAAAAAAAATATAAAAAGTAAAATGTAACTATGGATGATGCAACGATACAATTTTTAATTCAAAAAAGAATTCAAATAAGAGATAAAAAAAATCCATTAGATCCTGATTACAAAGAAAAAATAATGGAATTAACGAAACAAATGATGGATGAACCATTTACTGGTTCTATCAAAATAGCATTTGATACCTACATTTCTGAATGTATGTCTCATTTAAAACGTATAGAGGAACCTACACGTGAAGATCCACCACAAAACATTCATGATGCATTATTATATCCAGCAAAAAAAGTAACCACAATGGTAAAAAAGAAAAGTATATTTCATAAATAAAAAAACCTGTGCATACAAATGTTAACAATTTTACAAATTTTTACCTGTCGCCACGCTTGTCCTGTTTACTCCGCCGTGTCCATGTCTTCTGGTACCCATCGAATCTTCCGCACCGTAGCTCCCGTTTCGCAGTCGACCTCCGAGAGGACGTGTCCCTTTATCGCAAAGTTGTAGTAGAGTTTGGGCAGTGGCCACGCACGATCCGCTCCATCTATCCTGTATGTCCTCCCCTCGATACGCAGATAGTTGGGCGTTCTTTCCATGTAGTCCCACTCGTCCGGCGATTTGTTGAGTCGTTGCGACCATTCGTCAAAATATGCGACGCCAGAGTCCCACACGAAGAAGTCGTTGCCCCGCTGAATCCGCCTAGCATCAAAATCAATAGTATAAATGTGTAAGTCGTCGTCCATTACCTTGTCGCCGTCGAGCGTGTAGTCTACATGGTTTACCCGAACGCCAGTTTCGGTCTTCTCCACGAAGAAGTCAGGGGAACGGAAATCGAAATGAGCCATCGTTTATGCAACTCTACACAAAAAAGCATTTCAATTTTTTGAGATCAACCGGGTGCAACGGATCTTAGCAGAACCAAGGTTCCGCACCTCCTATTGTGATAGGTAGATAAGTGTTACCATTCAAAATGAACATCGCCCAATATTCCTTGTAAGATCATATTTACTGCACGATGCTCCATTTTTTCTTGGGGATTTTCAGAGACAAACTTGTAATAATTATCATAATCTGAAAATACAACAGAACCATGATTTTGTTTGCCCTTTACATTGGCAAATATGAATGTATAATATTGATGTGGGACCCTTCCTGTGTAAATGCCTGTAAATTCATAACATATGGTTTTAATCTTGTATTTTTCTCCAACCACTAATTTTTCAGATCGTATCCGTTGAAACATTTTATAAAAGTATCTAAAGAACGTTTCAATTTTACAAAAATTGAAATGGGTTTTGATTTAACAATCATAAAATGTTTTACACCATGAACGATAAATCTTACTCGGTGGCGATATTTGGAGACCGTGCAGTAGTCGATGCCACATGGTTCGGGTATGAGGATGGAAAAGTAACGGATGACAAGAACCAACACGTATACACGTTGTACCCAGATTTACGGTTAGAGCTCGGCGCAGACTATCAATCGTGGTATGATGAAGATCAGGTACCGGTGTCATTTTTGGAATGGACAAGACGCAAATCAAACCGGAACATTAAGAACATCATCATCCATGACGTCGTATATCAGATCAAGAATGCTTCGTGTAGCTGGCCACATCCAACGCTTTTCTCAAACAAAAAACATGTGGGCTACGTCATTGAAGATGAACTCGTCTGGATCGGTAAAAATGGAAAGCTACAATTTCAGAAAACCGTATGTTGAGGTAGGCAAGCCTCTACGACCCCGTTATTAAAATTATGGGGTTGTAGGGGGTAACCCCCTACGGTTCTGCTAAAATTGAAATGATTTATTATATTTTTTTTAAAACATGTGGTTTTTGTTAAATGGAGCGGAACATAAAGTGGAAGTATACGGGTCCTATGTTCTTGTAGATAATACAGCATTTACACTAAAAGGAAAGAATTGGAATGAAGCCCATCATCGTAGTAGTCACGTTTATACTTTTGATTTCAAAACACGTAAGATGGAAATAGGTAAAGATTACAAAGCATGGTATGATGAAGATCATTTACCGGTATACTTTGAAGATTGGGAAATAAAAAGAATGGGACTTTATAAAGATGGCAATACAACCTGGATAAGACAAAACATTAAGAAAATTATCATTAACCATACCGTTTATAAAATAGAGGGTGCATCCTATATTTGGCCACGACCCAAATTATACTTGAATGAAAAACACGTAGGCTACATAAGAGAACGTGAAGTGGAATGGATTAATTGAATTTAAATATCAATTTATAAGTTATGGCGAATCCAGTATTTCACCGTGTACGTTTTTTTACAAGTAATGGTGATGGAACTTATTCAAACTTTAAAGATGAAGATGCCGATTTTCAAGACCAACGCGGTTATGGATATAAATTAAATAACGTTTCACAAGATACCCAATCAGATGAAATATTTAGAATCATTCAAGATATATTAGACGGATTAAGGAGATCAGGACATCTTCAAGAAACACGAATTGCAACTATAACTTCTCCTTATTCGATAGTTGGCTCTTTGTTACCTTTTATGATTGGTTCTAGCCCTATGCATTCCTTAGTATCTTTTACTATGCCAGCAACAAGATATATGCAAATCCATGTTTTGTTAGATCCAGTACGTGGAGGACGTAAACGTAAACGTAAAACAAAACGTAAAAGTACACGTTTATGAAGTAAATCTTCCACAGATCCGTTGAAAAAAAATTGAAACGTCTTTTACCTTTTACTTTCATAAAAATGTGGCGTACGAAAATTGTTGTTCGCTCTTCTACGACTCAGGAGGAGGTGCTGAGTGCATTACCAGAAGGCTTCAAGGGACACACTGCGTTCGAAGAACAAGACGAACGAGACAACCGTGTCGGATCCAAGGTATGTATAGTTCACCATTCGAAAAGTTTCAGTCCCAAACAGGTATACGAAAATCTCGGCATCGAACTTCACGGCTCTCTTCTTCTTCCACTGTTCCTCTTCACAAAAAAATAGAAAAAACGGGGTCGGGTACCCCATTTTTTTACATTTTTTACATATCAAATAACCCTTAGGTAAGTATCCGGTAAAGCTGGAAGCTTTGCAACGGATCTAAAAAAAATTGAAATGCTTTTCTTCTTTCTACTTTCATAAAAGACCAACCATGTTTGCCGAGCTTTCCTTCGCAAAGACCATCAACCGCTTCAAGGCTAACAAGGGCGTCAAGACGCGTCGCCCGGCCAAGCACGACGAGACGTGGAAGCGTGCGAAAAACATTGCCCTACAGACACAGTCACGGCGCGAGAACGAGTTCGACGAGGAGACACTTCAGCCAGAACAGCATCAGTCGCGGTGGGAAATTCATCAGGAGCATCAACGGCAACGCATGTACCCGCTCGGCGCAGGATGGTAAAGTAAAAAACGGGGCCCTGAGGGGACACACCCCATTTTTTTTTCAGATTAAATTCACTTACACAAAAGATAAAATTATTGATGTCTGACGTTCCTAGAATTATCTTCGGCGAGTAGATCTAGATTGCCTAGTTCGGTTAGTCCGCCTAGATGACCTATTACGTCTACCACCGCGAAGTCTATCTTGCTCTAAAAGATAGTCTAACCATAATCTCTGACAAGCGGGATCGTTTGTAGGGTCGCATTCAGGTTGGGGGATGGGCATACTATATATATATAGTAAATAATTCCTTAATACTTTCCAATATTGACAAAAAATAAGTTTCTTAATACCACAAAAGATTAGGTGCAGAACTTTACATGCAAGTGACAACGTATATACCTGAAAATAGTATAACAAAATAACTCAGACAAAATAAAACGCCAAAGATCATGCAGTAAATGTCAATGTCCCTTTCAATATCTTCATACGATTTCACTTTGTAGGCACGCATCTTTTAGAGTTTATCTTGAAAGATCAAATCAATTTTTTAAACAGACTATAACAAATTAAACATAGTAAGAACAAATACACTAAGGTGCAGATATCTTCAATTATATGTATTTTGTCAAAACATCCTACTACCTTCATATAAACTATCCAAAATAAACAAAACAAAATTTGAATCATGTTACATTTTACATAAATAAGATTTAATTTTTCACCATTCAAAATAGGGATCACCGGTTAACCGTCGTACCAACAAGTTTACAGAGCGTTTCTCCATTTGCCATTGAGGGTTATCCGAGATAAATTGATAAAAGGAACGATGTGGTAAAACTGCATAAATCGTTCCACGATAGACAAACTCTACCGAATCTCCTGTGCCTTTAAAATAACCAACCCAAATACGATTTCCTGCTTCAATCTTGTATTTTGTATCCAATACTAATTTATTCAAATCCACTTTGACAAACATTTTAAAAAAAAGGTAATCGCAATTCAATTTTTCACTAATGCGACAATTTTATCCAAGCCTTTCTGGAACAAAGACGTAGTAATTTGGATCGTTCTTTTTATTTCGCATTCTTAGAAGTGTATTGTACGTGTCTACATTTTCAATTCCGGAATGTTCTTTTGGGTTTTCAAACTTTTGACCATACCCCACTATATTACGTATGAGTGTAGCCGTGATGTATATACCTTCATCGTAAGACGATACGATAGTATATTCTTTGCCGACCACCAAATCTTTTATTTCTACCTCGACAAACATTGTATGGTTTATTCATGAACAAACAAATCAATTTTTACCATGTAAAAACATCATTGACAAGTTGTTTCAAGATTTTATCCAATGCTCGTTGTTCCATTTCCTTCTGAATTTTTTCTTTTTGGAACAAAGATGTAGAAACTAATGTCTTTGTCCATATTTTGTAAATTTCGAATTTTATTATACGTATCTATGTTTTCGATATAATAGTGTGATTTCACGTAATGAAACGTTCGTCCAACATTTTTTTCATGACCCCTTGAATATACAAGTAAATATTTGAATAAATCGGCACGCATCAAGATTGCATATTTTACACCAACCACCAAATTAGTTGAATCGACCTTAGCATAATTCCATTTTTTCTTGTTTATTTTCTGTGATAAAATTATAAAACATCCGATCCGATGCAAAGAACCTTCTTTTACCCTCTACAAGGAATAGGTAATACAATACACCTTTGAATCGATAAGCGACTCTTACGAATGTTCCAATCTTATAGAATTCAGATTCCATGAATTTGAACAGAATAGGAAAATTAGGATCACTAATTTTGTATTTATTGCCAGGTACTAGTTCTTCTGGTTGAATACGTACAGACATTTTAAAAAAAATAAGTAAAATAATAATTCAATTTTTCACCATTCAAAATAATCATCACCAGTTAACCGACGCACGATTAGATTAACAGAACGTCGTTCCATATCCCATTGAATACGTGCTTTTTGGGATACAAATTTATAAAACTTTCAGGTAAGAAATATTTAGGCGGTTGAAGATTTCCAGATATATTGCGTGTATGATCAAACTCTAAATAAAGGTCGGGACGCCAAAATTTTCCTTTGTACACACCGACATATTCACCATCCGCAACAATTTTGTATGTATTGTTGTAGTACAACTCTGATACTTCTACAGATTGAAACATTTATCAAACTATACAAAAAAGTTTCAATTTTTGTAGGGGTAACCCCTACGACCCCATAAGGAGGTGCGGAACCTTGGTTCTGCTACCATTGGAAATAATTATCACCTATCAAACGTCGAACAATAAGATTCACTGCACGATATTCCATATCGGATTGAATACGTGCTTTTTGGGATACGAATTTGTAAAACTTACGGGTCGATAAAAAGAAGAGATGTTCACGACAAGTTTGTGTTGTTATATTGTAGGCATGGTCAAACTCCAAATATAGTTCATTGTTATCACGAAAATAAAAGTCTCCCCTGAATCGACCTTTGTACTCATCATCGGCTATAATTTTATAAGTTTGTTTATACTCTAATGCATACTCGTCTACAAGTTGAAACATTTTATTATTGTATCTTAAATAAAATTCAATTTTGTGAGCTTCCAGCTCAACCGGGGGGCAAGCCCCTATAACCCATAATAATTGTAATGGGGTCGTAGGGGCTTGCCCCTACCAGTAAAAACAATCATCCCCAATTAAACGACGTACGATAAGATTTACCGCGCGTCGCTCCATTTGCCATTGAGGAAACTCAGCGATAAACTCATAATAAAGATCATATTTTGTAAAATAAAAAGGAGTAATAAAATCAATCTCTTCTATATTGTCATATACTTTATCAAACACTAGAAATTGTCTACCACAACCCACAGCCGGACCTTTATAAACGCCGGAAAAGTCATCACCTTTACATACAATCCCATATTTCTTACCTATTACGAGTTCATCTGGAGGTATCGTTTGAAACATATTAAAAAATAAGTCAATGATCGTTCAATTTTGTGGGGTAACCCCCTACAACCCAATAAGGGAGGTGCGGAACAGTAGGTTCTGCTACCATTCAAAATGGTCATCGCCAATCAATTTCCTTACGATCATATTCACAGAACGTCGCTCCATGTTCCATTGCGGTTGTTTAGAGATGAACTCATAATAACTGTAATCGCTCGTCAAATACACTGGACTTCTCACCTTTTTTTCATCGACAAGGTCATAGATTTCATCAAAGACGAAACAAATTAAATAACCTCTGTTAATCGATCCTTTAAAAACACCAGAATGATGACATTGTCTCAATAAAATCATGTATTTGGTATTTACTACGAGTTTGTCCGAGGTTATCGTTTTAAACATTTTGAAAAAATAAAGGTAAATGATCATTCAATTTTTGTAGGGGTTACCTACAACCCCATTACAATTATTATGGGTTATAGGGGCTTGCCCCTACCCGGTGAAGCTGGAAGGTTCAAGGGAGGTGCGGAACCGTAGGTTCTGCTACCATTCAAAACAATCGTCGCCGATTAAACGTCGTAAAATCATGTTGACAGAACGTTGCTCCATTTTCCATCGAGGGTTTTGCGAAACAAACTCATATACCGGACGTGTATGTGTAATGTTGGTACGAATGAAATGAAGATCTCTTGAAATATTATAAACATTTTCAAACTCCAAACTTAAATGAGGATTTGGTTCAAACGCTAATTTTATTTCATCCGCATAACGAAACCCTTTGAATGTGCCTTTAAATACGTAGTTGTTTGCAAGAATTTTATAAGTTTGATTCATTTGTAAATTTTTTAATTCCACTTTTTGAAACATTTAAAAAATAGTGTAGTGCGTTTCAATTTTAACATTCAGTCCTTACATGTTGAGAACCCTCCAAAATATCACACAATTTTCAAAAATACAATAAAATACAACATACAAAATAATCCATAGAATAAAGAACAATACATTTCTACTTTGCGTTGAAATTTGTAGGTATACATGTTTCAGGTAGTATTAACAATTTCAATTTACTTAAACCTATACCTTTACTACTTAGTATGAAGTTTATTATTCTATTTTTATTGCATCAAACACTCGGTCTTTACAATATTGATCGTCGTCAGCTCTTAAAAACGGTACCATCTTTGTTAGCAGTGAATCAGGATGGTGAAAAATTCTGTAAAAACTGCAAGTTTTTTAAAAAGGATTTTTTTACAGAAACCAAATTTGGTCATTGTTCTCATTTTCCTTTCGGACAAACAGATAATTATTTGGTGGATGGATTCAAAGATGAATCACCAATGAATTACTATTTTTGTTCTACCGCAAGATCATCGGATAGAATGTGTGGACCAGAAGGAAAATTTTTTGAGTCTAAAAAATAATTCAGTATTTTAAATAATCGAGGAGGTGCGGAGAAGCTTCCAGCTTCAACGGGTTAGGGCTACACACTATGTTCTGCTTAAAATTGAAATGCTTCTGTAAAGTATTGTAAAATGGCTAGAGCTCGAAGGATTGATCGTTTGTTTACCGAATTCAAAGAAAATTTACATGGACAAAGTATCGCCGATTATTTTCAAATTGACCATTCCAAGTATGAATTATCAAGAGTTGACCCAAATACATTTGAATTCAAAGTATCGTATGAAGTATTTCCACGTTGTTATGCATTGGAACTTCCCATTGAATTATCTATAAAAATAAACGGCTATCTTTGTGGATGCACACAAATACGCTATCAGATTCATATTCCAGACGATTATCCATTCAGACCACCCAAATGGGTCATGCAAACTACTACGCCACCGAAACTCTATGAAGATGCACTATGTGTGTTGAACTATCGTTATGATAAGGATTGGTCGCCTGCCATTACGATAGAAAAAGATGTGTTGAATATGATTGAATGCATTGAATTTCAAAAAGAGTTATGAATTAAAAAATTGTTTACGTAAACGTTCCATACTTTTATCAGAAAATGTTTTTTTTTGTTTAAAGTAACTAAATTTGTTCGTTTGAAGCATCATAATTAAAAAGAAAAGGACATACATTCCACATTCCGTATTTCCAAATTGATGTTCTACGGGTGCATTTTGTATGAGGACATACTCTGAATCTTGACCTTTTACTTTGTCATATAATTTTGCAATATTTTCATGTATTTCTTCACCAGTTGAATCAAAGTAATACATTTTTTTACTAGATACATCAATAAAAACCGCAACCCAATGTGTACCAGGTCCATCATGTAAATCTAAATTGAAAACAATGCCTACTTTATTTTGTTTTGTTAACTTATTTACATCAAATCTACACAATTCTTCCCAAACGCATGTTCCATTTTCAAGAAAATAAAAATCAGAAGGCGATGGTCCTAAATAAATAAAATGAGGATAGGCCTTTTCATATTGTTTCAATACTTTGGTAATGTCATCACTAGATAACCATGCGGTAGGTTTTTTCTTCCATTCGTCAGGACTTTTGGGAGCAAAACGATCTACTTTTAATTGTAAAGAAGTGGCTAAACAAGACTCTTTTTTACATGGCATTTTCTCCATGAGTTCTTTCCATATTTCGGATGGAGAAGAAACGTGAATCTTTTCACGATGTGTTTTATTGTATCGTTTTTTTAATTGTTTTAGATCACCCGAAGTGTAACAAGAATATTTTTTTTTTGTTTTGGACGGTGCACAATTTTCCGGTTTTATTTCTTTCATAGTATATGGCAGCATTAAATCAAGACGATCCGTTTGATGTAAGTGCAATAGATGAATTAAATGAAATACTAAGAAAGAAATGTCCACATCTAAGTCTTTTTTATGAAAAAACACCTAGTTTACGCGGTAAATATACAAGAAGAATTGGATTTTATTATAATAAAACGGTTGGAGATGTTGAGTATAAAGACGTTGAAGCATCTTATATAGAGTTAGACGCAAATCTTCAGAATGAAATAACAATTCAATATTCATCTACACTAGAAGAAGATGAACATAACATAAAATTTAAGCAACGAAAATTAAATTTATGTTTACGATTATTAGCTGGTATGATTGCTGCAAAAGAAGGTGTAGGACTTAGGTCAGTTGCTGTAAGTCCAATTACATTATATACAATGGTAAAATATTTTGATTGTACAATACAAAAAGAACGTGGAGTAAATGACGATACTGCTCAATGTCACACGTTAGCAGATTGCAAAACATTTATGAAACAGGCTGAAGAAGACCCTGCAAATGACGACTATATGGGACAAGCAGACAGTATTTCTATCAAAACAAGTGTACCAAATTATAATGATATGTTAGGTAAATTAACAAAAGTAATAAATACTGGTTTAGATTGTCTTGGACTTGGAGGAACACGAAAAAGAAGATATAAGAAGGTGCGGAACCGTAGGTCTAGAAGATGGGGTGGTTGGTAACTAATTCTTGAACAATAAAACCAAGTACAGCAATCGTAGCTAACCTTCCATTGTTTAACTCTTTATCCATCAAATCTACATTATTACGATCCCATATACCAAGACCAAAATCACCAGGTTGGTAATCCTCTTTGATGGTAAATGGTTTCTTAGTTGGATCCTCCCACCCCAACTGCATGGATCGAAACTCGCTCATAAACATGAGAGTTAGAATACCTCCTTGTACATAAGGCGACCATGTATCAAATTGGTGAATAGCCAACGTATCTGACCATTGCTCAGAAAGAGGTAACAAAATAGAAGCGACCATGGCCAAACGACCATGCTTCAACTCTGCCTCTCTGATAAAAGAAGGTTGAATATCCTTAGCAAACACTGCAGGTGAAAAGATACTATTCTCTGAAATGGGTGCAGTAGGTGGCCGAATAATAGGTTTCAAGAAACGTGTGTCCAACGCAAGACAAACGGGAAGGAAAAAGAACCGCATTACAAAGTATGCAACGGATCTCTTTAAATCTTTTAATGCAACGGATCTTTGTGAAAAAAAGTTGAAATGATTTTTCTGTAGAGATTGTATAAAAGATGATTGCTCCTTCATTCGTTCGCCAGTGCACCGAAATTGAGACGTTTGTCGGAACCCATGGCGTGGACGACTACAAGCGGACGTTTCGTCCAAATGCAACGACTGAAGAGCTGTTACAAGATGAACGGGTCGCACGCGGGAATGATGATTACGAGAAAAATTTCGGGTCGGGAGTGACTGAAGAGCATCGGTGCGCTTACATCGCGCAATGGGGTGTCGCTCAGTACCGCGACTGGTTCGCGCGGGACAGCGATTATCTCACTATCGTGGCCAATCCCAAGTTCGCTGAGGCTCAGCAAATCTTCCTGGATAAACCGATTCCAGAAGTGGAACCAGGCATTCGATCCGCACGACATGTAGAAGATCCGTTTCATCGCAACATGCGGGACTACAAGGGCGACGCTATACCAGAACCACCAGTTGACATCGGCAAGGACGACTTCGAAGACACAACGTATCAGCTTTATATTCAAGACAACGGGATCCTCAACTACATGCTCATCGTGAACAGCCCTCTACCTCTGGAGACGCTTCTGCACTACCCTAACGTCGCATTTTGGCAACGGTGCTACATTCGGAAGCTGGACTACGACGACAAGATAGAATTCAACGTATAAAAAAAACGGGTGGAGGCGAACCACCCCTTTTTTTGTAAAAAATTGAACCCAATCTTTTTAATAAACAAATAACATGGAACCGAGACATCTTACCTTTTTGCGTCGTAATGGTGTAGACACTTACAACAATTACTTTAATCGAGACAAAAAAAGAACAATTGAAATGCCAATAGATACATTTATGTCTAACGGAATACCACAACGTATGCAACCTTCTGGATTTACTGCAAAAATCGATTTGAATGATCCATTTCTACACCAATTTCGCATCAAATATGATCCGTTTCTATATGAATATCGTGATGGAGAGAATGCAGTACCAAGTCCACCTGAAAATAAAAAAATTGGATTGGAACCAGAATCACAACATTACAAAAATGTACCATTGGAATACATTCGAGAACATGGTGCTCTTGAATTTATTTTGGAATCAGAATATCCTTATAGTTTAGATTCACTTTTTAGCTATAGTAAACCAAGTGAATACCAAATGGACTATTTAAGAAAATTAATCAAAGAAGGACGATTGACAAAAAAAGTATTTCGATTATAAACTTAGTTAACTTTCTGTAGCTTTAACAGATTTGACTGCATTTGAATGATATCATTCCATCGATTCTCTGTTTTATGACGATAAATAAAAGGTTTAAGTGTGGTGGGTAAAATTTGATATTTTTGTAATAAGAATGCAATAACCAGATCATCTTCATATAAATGTTCTAATTCATGTAATTGTGTATCATGTAGAATAAAATGAACAGCTTTTTTATGTAAAACAATATTAGTACCTTGAACAAAAGGCAATCCAAACCAAGTACCTTTTTGTTCATACCCATGTTTCCAATTTACATTATAGACATGTCTAACATCACCTGCATACATAACCGGCAATTGTTTGTATAATGCATGAAAATTAGTAATGGTAGAAATATTGGTTCGATAAACATAATCATAAACATGATTTAGTTTTAAAAAATCAAATGTTTTTTTAGTAATATGAAATAAATCTTCAACACCATTGACATAAACCGTATCGTCTTCAATAATAAGGGTTTCTGTTTGTTTACGAAAGGTGAGATAAAAGCTTTTAACAAAAGGAAAAGTATGAATATAAGTGTCCTGTACTTTTTTCATCTCAGGTTCATGTTCAACTGGATTATAAATAATAAGATTTAAAATGGTAGGTTCAAATAGGGATTTCCATTGTGTAGCTCTATTTTTCCACGAACAAGAAAGAGCATATTTTTTAGCAAGGTCTACATCATATGTATTAAATTCAAGTTCTTTTCCTTGAGTAATAGGAATACCATAATCACCTATAGTTTCAACAATACCTCCAACAGGATAATAGTAACATTTTACTTTGGAAGCCATCATTTCCATGGCAGTAATACAAGAAGTTTCTAAAAAAGTAGATGGAAAAAGCCAAAATTCTGCAGTGGCCATATAATCATATAATTGGTTGGGAAATAATTGTCCAGCATATTGAATAGATGGATATAGATCCATTTGTTTTTTTAGAAAAATAGTTTCTTCTGTAAAAGGTTGGTAGGAAGAAATAACTAAAGTAGCATTGGGTTTTTGTTTTAAAATAAAAGGCCATAATTGTAATAACTTTTCCAATCCTCTTTCAGGGCGTGATGTAAATATAAATCGATTTGGAATTTTAGGTTTGTCAATAAAAAGTGATGGTTCAATGCCATTTTGTATAATAGTTATCGGTAAATAGGGATATTTTTCTTGAAAAAGTTTTTTATGAAACTCGGTTAAACAAACGCACGCTTTAATAGATGGCAACCACTTTTTCAAAGTAGCATCTACGTCTTCTACGCCATATAATTGTACATCATGCGCCATTAATAAAATGCGATCTGTATAATGATTTGGACAAGTTTCTAAAAAAGAAATGTCTCTGGAAAGAACAATGGCTTTAAAAAAATGAGACTTGATTAAATGTCCTAAGTTTTGTACATGTACATAATGAACATTTCCGATAACTTCTTCCAACACATTGCCACATACATAAACGTTATACTCAGGGAAATGTTGTGTGATATAACGTATGGCTTGTTCAGAGCCACCGATAGCATTATGAAAACCATAAGTATAATTCCAAGGAGTACCAGAATCCGCTATAAAAAATAAAATAGAATTGGTATGTTTAGGTATATAGTCAAAATCAATATCATATGTTTTTTTTACAAATTGTAAATAATCATGAAATATGGATAAAAATGTTGAATTTACAAAAGGTAAAACACATTTTATTCTAGTTAACATAGTATTCAAATTGGTAACTTTCATGTTATATTTATGTTGAAATATTCGAATAAACATGGTACATGCTAATTCTATATTATTAATAGATACAGCACTACTAGCAACATAATAAGGTATTGAGAAATGATAAAAAAGTGTATCTTCAACTATATTTTGTATACTAGTATAATACATGCATACTAATGCATGTTTTTCACGTATATAATAATGTTTGATTAATTCAAATGGACCTTCTAATCCTTTTTGAAAAGAAATACTTTCGACTAAATAATACATGCCTAATTTAGGTTCTTTGGTAGAACGATACGATTTTAAACATTGTTCATAAGTTTCCATGCATTTTATAAATGGTAATCTTTAAATAAAAAATGGAGAGGAGGTTTTGTGTTAAAGGTGGAAATAGAAGAGAATGGTGCAAGAATAATATTAAAAAAGGGTGTATATTTGATGACATGTATCT
>Ga0209443_1000808_pt1 | contig 20697 bp, 22 predicted proteins | sample LauGreBMM110DCMD_2_FD_187571 | JGI IMG/M metagenome (GOLD analysis project Ga0209443, IMG submission 187571) | Freshwater lake microbial communities from Lake Michigan, USA - Su13.BD.MM110.DCMD (SPAdes) (version 2) | ecosystem: Environmental > Aquatic > Freshwater > Lake | place: Lake Michigan... | reverse complement strand
ATATATATATGAGTGAATATTATAAAAAATATCTAAAATATAAAAATAAATATATAAATTTACAAGAGCAAATTGGTAGTGGTAAATATACAGGTCTTGATAAGAATGCACCTTATCCTGCTCTTCAAACTCCTAGTCGTGACTCTGTTGATTCTCTTGTTCCTAGACGTCAATTAGCATATGACGCACAAAATAGCAAGCCTGGTGATGGTCCAATATGGGCGCAATTGTTAACTCCTCGTCGTGACTCTGATGATTCTCTTGTTCCTAGACGTCAATTAGCATATGACGCACAAAATAGCAAGCCTGATGATGGTCCAATATGGGCGCAATTGTTAACTCCTCGTCGTGACTCGGATGATTCTCTTGTTCCTAGACGTCAATTAGCATATGACGCACAAAATAGCAAGCCTGGTGATGGTCCAATATGGGCGCAATTGTTAACTCCTGATCCTCCTGTTCCTTCTTCTTCTCCTTATGTTCCTGAACCTATTCGTTATCCTGATGATATTGATTTTACATTTTTTCAAAGAATGGGAAATGCTCGTGATAATTTTATATTTAATCCTGATAAAATTATTAAAGAATACGGTAATCCATTTCACGACTCTGCCTATTATCCTAGTGAGATGCCTAGCAGAGAATGGCGTGATAATTTTATTAAGAAATCTTACGAAGCTTATGAGTCCCGCCAAGAAGAAAGCAGAGAAAATGCTATTAAGGAAAAAAAAGAAGAGGAAATTCAATTAAAAATAAAACAATTCTTAGAAAAATATGATTATAAAAAGTGAAATTATATGTAATCAATATACCTAATAAATTAAATAGTTCCTGTTGTAAAAATAAAATTATTCTGAAATATATTCTATTTTATGAGATTGTAATAAATTTTCTAAATTTTTGGTAATACCTAAATTTTTAAGTGATATTAATAATTCTTTCATTTTTTTATCTGGATTATTAAAATCATCAACTAAATCTTTCCAATTATTATTTAAAAGTAACAATCCTCTACTTAAATTACTCTTAAATAATATTTGTTTTTTAACTAACATTTTTATAAAATCTAATATTTTAGATGATATATCAATATTTGATTCAAAATATTTATTAAATAAATATTGGGAAAACTTATTTTTAGATATTGCATCTTTACATCGATTATCAATAAATATTTTAACTTCATCAATTGATTCCATAAATAAATATTCTTCAATAATATTTTCAGATTCTATTGCTAATGTATCAGAATTAATATTTTGTTCTTTTATTTGTGGAGTAACTAAAGATTTTACTGCACCTTTTACTTCTGTATTTTTAGTATCTATTATTAAATTATCTAATAAAACCTTTTCTCTTAATGGTAATGTATTATTTGAAATAATATTTTTAATACTTAATTTAATTGTATCATCTAGTGTTTTATTTTGTAACCAATAATAAATATCAGCATAATAATTTTTTTGTTTAAGTAATTCCTCAGTAATTATATTTTCTAAATTATTGTTTAATATATTAGAATATATCATATTCTTAATTATTATTAAATGATTAATACGTTTATTTTCTGAAATTATAAAATTATTTGCATCTTCATATTCCATTAAAAAATTAAAATTTTCTGTATATTCAATATCATAATAATCATATAAAAATTTAGATTCGATAATATTAATCATATATTTATTTGAATAATTAAATTGTAAAATATAAACTTGTGTAATTAACTTATAGAAATCAATATAAATTTTAATAAATGATATATCTGATTGCATCTTTTGATAAAATGCTTTTTGTATATCATTAAATTCTTCCTCTTTAATTTTACCTATTGTTTCTACAAATTCAACTAAAAGATTATTAATATTTAATTCTGATAATTTATTTAAAATTAAATTAACTTTATTTTCTATTTTATCTTTTAATAATTGAATCTTTGGATTTTTTAATAACTGATTTCCCTTATTAATATTTTTAATTATTTTTTTTCCACTAGATAAAATAGTCAATACATTTGTAATTTCATTTGATAAATTTTCTAATTCAGGTAAAGTTTTTAAAGAGACAAAAGATTCTATATCCATTATTAATTAATAATAATTATATTTTTTTAAATGTTTTTATAATACTTTATAATGGACGATTACTATAATTTTATTTTAATTTTATATTTTGGATTCCTTATTATTTATTTAATACACCCCGAACCTTCTCTTTTTTATAGAAACAAAAAATTATACGATTGTAAAATTAATAATGAAAAAGTATGCATAAAAAAATAAATTATTTAAAAAATTTATTCTATTATAATGTATAAAAAAATAAATTAAAATTTATTCTATTATAATGTAATGAGTTATATCTATTCTGAAAATTTTACTACTATTTATATAAAATTTATTAATGAAGACACTATTAATAATATAATTATTACATTAAATAATATATATTTTTATAATTTTATAATGTTACTTTTATTAACTTATATAATTTTATTAAATACTTGTAATTATAAGAAACGTAAAGATTATATTATGTTAAATACAGTTGAACCTAAAATTACAAAAGGTGAAATTATAAATAAATATTAAAATAAATAAAAAAATTGAAATTTTTATAATTTACTTGTTTAATTAAATTATAATTAAAATAACATAAATAATGTCTATGATATATGCAATACAAGAAACGACCGATGTGATGACAATAGACAAATTACCCTATGACATCTTAATTAAGATTATTCAAAAGGTTAATACACTTAATGCAGTCACTCTATGTCGTCTAGAACAAGTATCTAAATCATTTCAGATATGTGCTGATGATACAGAAACTTGGACTAATATTTATGACACTACCAAGAAGCAAGTACATCATTGGTTAGAAAATGCAAAAAAACATCACAAAGTAGCAATTGAGATGCGACACAAAGCTATTATAAATCGAGATGCTTCGCTGAAAATACTAAATGATCGAGCAAATTCTTTAGCATGTGAACATTGTCGTATATGTGATCCAAGAAATATTCAGGAGATACAAAATGAGCAAATATATTTTATGTCACAAGAACAATATGAAACAAAAACTATTAATAATATACTAGACGAGCTAACAAAGTCGATGATAAATAAACAGTGCACGACATTATGTTCTCGAAAAAGTTGTCGAGAGTACAAAGGTTATAATGATCTTTACAATAAAAAATCAAATGCTATTTCGTCGTGGAAACTTAATCCGTTAGTTCGGAATGAGGCTAGTATTGACAAGACTATTGCAGAGTATCGAGTTTGTGACGATGAAGTGATGGAAGCAATTTTTGCAAAATATATGATATTACGTTCTTTCCGAGAGCCAGAATGGCGACCAAATAGACCAAAAATATAAGATAAATAGCCATTAAACCTATTTATAAATTCATTTTAATTTAGAACATATCGAGTTAATATTTATTTTATAAATCAAATTATATATTAAAATAAATAATGAAGAATTTTCTAAACATATGATGAAGGGTCAATTATCATGGGTATTAGTTCCTATTTCATTATACATTATATGTATTGCTATTATTGGAACAATTGATACTCATTTAATTTATTCAAAATATTTTGCTAAAGTAAATTTATTATTTATTTTACTAAGTTATATTTTTCATTTAGCTTTATTGTTTCCCTTAATAAATATACAAGAATATTTACAAATAAATTATATTAACTATTTATTAGGAATTATTGGTCTAATAATAATTAAATTTTTACCATATTGGCCTTATTTAGTATCTAGAGATTCTATGACATATCTATCTATTATAATATATTTAATATTAACATTTATAAGTTTATTTTATACATCAAATAATAAAATATTAAATTAACTTTAATTATTTATAAAAAAATTGAAAATTTAATAATTTACTTATTATTAACAAACCTAACAAATGACGTTCATCATTGACACGCTTCCAGATAATTTGGTTTATCTAATTTTACAGGAGCTTAACGGGATATGTCTAGCTCGTATTGCTATGGTGTCTAAATCATTGTCGGATTTTGCCAACAGTGATGAATTATGGAAGTTTGTATATGGATTTTGTAAGAAAGATGTAGATGTTAAAAATTTATACAAACTACAAGTTCCATTAAAATTACAAATACTTTTTAAGGATGCCTATAAAATATTAAGTAAGGCAAAAGAAGAACACTATCGTGTAGAGAAATATAAAATGTATGATGATAACCTTACTATATATGAACAAAAACTAGCTGCAGCAAAAAAGAAGAAATTCGATTCAGAAAAAACATTTCGCGCTTATGAGCGTACTATAGCACAGTGGCAAGGTGTCGAATATATGCCTATGCCAGTTATATATAGAACCTAATGAAAGCTGTAGTTATTTTTTTATATTTGTGTTTATAAAATATTAAATTAAATTTTTAAGGCACCTGTGAAATTTGTTCAAGTTCATTTTTTGTAAATACAAGTGTAAGTAAATTTTTAAAATCGTCTGTTTGTGTTTGTTTTGATGCAACCATTATTGTCATAAATTCTTTTAAATAATATTTTATTTTATCATTATAATTTGTTTGTGTAGTTGTTGGTGTTGTTGGTGTATTATATATTTCTATGGATTTAGTATAAAATTTTTTAGATATTGATTCAATCATATTAGTTACATTATTTTCTTTAGCCAAATCAAGTAAAAAATAAATACATTTAATAATTTTTACTAAATTTACTGGGTTATAATAATTATTATAATTCATTCCGTTAAAATTAGTTAATGCATTCATTACAATACTATCAAAATACAAGTTATTAGTATCTTTAATTGTTTCAAATTGTATTTTAAATCTAGTATAATTTTGTTTTATTATTAGTAATTTTTCAATAATATTATAACCACTTTTTCCAATATAATCAAAAAAATTTAAATTATAATACCAATTTTGACTTAATAAATAAGTTATTAAATGTTCATTTAACCTATAACTTAATAGATATGCAATTGTTGGTACAGTATTAATCATTGAAATATTATAACCATTTTTTAATAAAATGTTTAAACAAGTTATATTTCCTTCTTGTATATTTTGTTTAATACAATATTCAATATTACTTGTAGGTATTACCATATTATTATTTTTATAATGTTTAATAATTAATTCTAATAATTTTATTTTAATATCGTCATCTAAAATATGAATCCTTTCTAATATTTTTGTATAATCTATATTATTCATTCTATATAAAATTTCCATAAAAATATTATAAGTTGATTTAAAATACATTAAATTGTCAATTGTAAAATTATAATTAATATCAAATAAAGCATCTATATATCTTCTATTTCTTTCCCATTCACATTCAGTTACACGTTCTGCTATATATTTTAAAAAATGTCTAGATATTTCTGGTTTAGTCATATCTGATTTAAATGATGAATGTTGAATCATTGCTAGATATGCATCAAAATTATCATGAATAATAGAATGTGTTAAAAATGTTTTACCATAAATATCGGAATAATATACAAATTTTTTATCATTATTCATAGTGTCAATAAATTTATCACTATGTAACTGTATCATTCTATAATATGATTTTGTAGTCATTTATCATATTATATTTAATATAAATTTTTTATAAATCAATTTTTTTAATAATTTTATAATGTATATTTATATGGAAAGTCCTAAAGTAATGGTTTTACATTCTTTAATAATCGGTTTAATTTTATATTTTATTATGTTTTATATTTTTAAACAAGATCAAGTAAAAGCGGAAACACGTAGTGTTTTAATTGGAGCTATAGTATTAATATATATGACTGTATATGGTCATGATTTACCAAATTCTATAAATAAAAATATTTTCTAAAAAAATTTATTTTATAAATGTATTCCTGAAACTTGCTTATTTTCACGAATAAATTGATTATCATTAATTGTAATTTTTCCTTCCTTCCATCCATCCATCAAAGAAAGATCATTAATAATTTTATCAGTTCCATAATATGGGTGACTAATAACACAATTATCTGTAATATTATGTCCTAGAGTACAACACTTGATATCATTAATAGTTATGATATGTTTATCATCAAGAACAAAATTATATACCATATCAATTTCTTCTAAATAAGCATGTGTGCGTTCTACTGGAAATATCCATTCGTTATCTATAATAATTGGATGCCACTTGGTAATTGAAAGTCCATTAATATTAACCATTTGTTTTTGTCCACTAGTTACAATAGTATTAATTACACAAATAACTTTAGCACCATTATTTAGAATATCTCCTTTTTCTATTTTGGATACTAGTTTAAATTTATTTCCTTTAATATGAACAATACTATTCCCATCAAAACATCCACCAGTTTGATCATTGTAATTGTGGATTGAAGTAAGTTGTGGTGGTGGGAGCGGAACAGGAATAAGACTAGGAATAGGAATAGGAATAAGATTAGGAATAGGAATAGGAATAGGAATAAGATCAAGAATATGATCAGGATCAGGACCCAAAATAAGATTAGGACCCGGAATAGGATCAGGAATATCAGAAGTCATTATATTAAATATAAAATAATTAAATTATAATGAATTTTTATCAATTTTTATAAAAATTGATAAAAATAAATATTGTTTTATAAAATAAATATTTAATGATTTTCACATATTCTAACAATGTTCTTACGATTGATAACAATGACCATTATTTTCGCGGTAAAGTAGATAAAGCCAGTTTTCCTGATATTATTAAAGAAGAATATGAAGAAATTATAAAAAAATCATTTAATAATTATTCTAATAATGATATGAGTATAGAAAATGAATTTAGTGAACCTTATGAAGAATATAAAATTAACTTTTCATATCATTCTAAACCAATCTTTTTTAATGCATCCATTATAATTTCCCTAGAAAAACATCAAAAAGATTTCAAAGATTATATGATTGAACGTATGGTAAAAATGGAAGAACAAATTGAATTTTTAAATAATAAAGTAAATGAATTATTATTTATTGAACAAGAAAAAATAAAAAATAATAAACTATTTAATGAAAAATTAAATAGTATAGAATATGAAAAAGATTCTGAAATAGAAGATTCTTCAGAAGAAGAAGAAGAAGAAGAAGAAGAAGAAGAAAAAGAAATTATTATACCTCCACCTAAGAGTAAAGGTAGAAATACTAAAAAATAATTAAATCATAATAATAGCCATATCTGAATATTTAATAGGAGGACATAACCAATTAAAAAAATAAAAATTTAATCCACCTGTACCTTCCATAAACTTTAATTTATCAATAAATTCTTTATTATTATATTGTTTAACACAATTTACTACATCCATACCATTTTGTTTCATAAAATATAAACCATTTTCAACTAGTTTCTCCAAATCAGTTTCTGTATTAAAATAATAATACAAAAATCCTCTTTTTATTTCTGAATATTTTGGATTTCTTAATAATTTAGATGGAATGAAGAAAAAAGATATAAAATCAGTAATGATTCCATTTGTTTCTACAATATAAGATTCTATAACATCTTTTTTAAATAAAAAATGATGGTTAAATTGTTCTTGTTCAAATAATATAGAAATATTAAATTTTTGGTGATAATCATTAAGCATTTTACAAGCAATAGTAAAATCTTTTTCTTCAATAGGTCTAATATTAATTGTCGGTTTTTCTATAGTTTTAAATAATCTAGAATATCCTTGAATAGAAATATTTTGTGGTTTAGACATAAAATTGACATCAATTAATTTAGGAATATTTAAAGGTCTATGATGATATACACATTTCATTAATGTATTTGGTAATTCATGAGATGCTGTATAAAATGCTTGAAATATTCCATGTAAATTAGTTCTTCTAGTTACTTCTTTAATTAATATAGGTGCTAAACGCTTATTACGAATATTTTGATGAATACATAAAAAATTAATTTCTATCATTTTAATTACTTTATCAAAAACTTTAATAGTCATAGGAATTCCAAAAATAGTAGCAACTAATTTTCCATTTGCTTTAATACCAACTAATAAATCTTTATAATAATGAGGAGGCATCAAAAACCACTTTAACATTTCTTTACTATAATGAAATTTTCTTTCATCATTAATATCATCACAATAATAAGTTAATAAAAAATTATAAACTAAATTTAATTCTGTTTCATTAGAAATATCTAAATCACACCATTGAAATGGTTCTTGTAAAGAAAGCGGCTCTTTTCTAACTGTATTAATATCAATATTCTCAATACTTTTATTTTCAAGTGTATTTTTAGAAATATCTATAGGTTGAGTTTTCCAAAATTTATTAGTATCCATTATTTAGAATATGTTTTATATTTCTAAATAATTTATAAAATTAAACTTTTAATTTTTTTTTTTTTAATATAATCATCCCAATTTAATTTTCCCATATCATTATTACAATCAGCACATAATGGTCTTAAATTATCTATTAATGTTTCACCATTATTAGCTTCACTAATAATATGACCACAATGAAAGCCATTTTTACCAACTTTAATTTTCTTATCGCAAATTGGACATGAACCAGTTTCACTATTACCAAAATAACGATTCCATACACGCATTCTTAAATTTGGCCAGGGTGATAACATTTTATTTCTTTTATATTTATGATCGGGTATTACTTTATCATCTAATAAATATTCAATAAAATTATTATTTTTTAAAGTGTAAATTACACCATCTCTTACATTAGTTTCTTCTTCTTTATAAAAAACTAGAGGGTCATCATTATAATATTCTTTATATTCAATTTTATTACAAAATAATTTATTTTTTTTTTCTATTTCATTTATTAAATCATCAATATTTAAAAAATTATTAAAAATTTTTTTTTCTGATAATATATTTAAAAATTCACTAATAGTATATTTTTTATTTACATCTCTTTTTCTATCTGCAAAATATATAGATTTATTTTTAATAAAATATTCTTTTAATTCATTATAAAGATTTTGTTTAAAATCATCCAAACTAATATATTCACTAATTTTTAAAGAATCTTTATTAATTTCATTAAATAATTTTTTCATATCTTTTTCTATTTTAATATCAAAATAACAAAAATTTAAATAATCATTTGTTTCATCCTTTTCATATATTCTTTTAGCCATTTCAATACGATGTTGTCCATCAACAATATACATATTATAATGATAATCAGATTTATTATAAATTGTAATAATTACAGCAATAACAATTTTATTTTTAAATATTAAAAATTCTGGATGACGTTGATAAGATTTTATCATTTCCTCTATTTTATCTTCATCTAAATCAATTTGGAAATTTGGTTTTTTTAATTCATTATTTTTTAATAGTTGTACAATAGTTTTAAAACTTACATTTTTTTCTTGAAATTTTGCACTTTTTAATAGTAATCTTCCAGGTAATTCAATGTGATCCATTATTATAAAATAATAATTTTTATCTTTAAATACAATATTTAAAATTTTAAATACAATATTTTATCTATTATATATATATATAATAATGGATGTTGTTAATAATGTTACTGATATTACTATTAAAACAGTAAATGATACATTTTCAAATGATTTTTTTAAATTAATATCTCTTTTACTTACTGGTATATTTGCGGGATATACTTTACAACCTGTCCCTAAATGGTTAAACAAATTATTTGATAATTCAAATATTTTTAAATTTATTATAATATTTACTATTGGTATTACTTCTACATATCCAATTAATAAAGATAAAATTAGTAATATTTTTATTTCATCAGTAATTATTTTAGTAATATTTTCAGTATTTAGATATATAGATGAAATATATGAAAAAAATGAAAAAAATAAAAAAATTATATAAATAATATGTTAATAATTTTTCCAATCACCTGATTCAATAATACATGTTTCTTTACTTAATTTTTTTATATACATTTCTATTATTTCTGGTTTATTTATACAATAAATAAAACAATCTATTTGTTCATAAAGGTCTTTATTACATCCACAACTATTATAATAACAATTTATTTTTTTTTTATTATATTTTGTTGAAGTATCATAAATTTCATCTAAAAGGGTAATAGCTTTATTATTTAAAAAATATATATCTCCTTTAATTGCATTTCCAAATGATAAATCTAATAATATACATTCTTTATTATCAGAAATCATAACAAAATTTGATAAAGTAAAACCTTCTCCAATCATAGAACTACCTATTGTTTTAATAAGTAAATTATTAGACATTCCGTTTCTCATCGAATCCCAAATAAATACATACGACATTAATTAATTTATACTATATATTTTTAATAATAATTAAATATCTACTTGGATTAAGGTAGTAAATTGATTCAATTGTTTTTTTGCTATAATCTCAAAATTTAAATTATTTAATCCACTAGATAACATATGTTTTATTTTATTTTCTTTTGTTTCATTATGATATATATAATTTTCATTTTCACTAATTCTTTTTTTAATGTTTTCATAAATATAACCATTACATAAATGTTTTAAAAATAAAAAATTATCTTTATTTGTAAAATTATTTGATATATTTAATTTTAATGTTATACATCGATAATAAAATGCTCTATCTTCAATACCCCATCCCCAAATATAATTAGGTAGACCATTAATTTGTTCATATATTTCTTTTTTAAATTTAACTACACCACCTAAACTACTATTATGACCATTATAAATACGTAAAATATCATATTTTTCATCTGTATATAAATTTTTAATTGTTTTTTCCGTTGGTATTAAATCAACATCGTGATGAAATAAAAATGTTGTTTCATCTTTATAAAGTAAATATCCTATATTTAATAATATAGCTCTATTAAATTTTTTTTCATTTAATTGTTCAATAACTATAATTTTAAAAGGTTTTAAATATTTATTAAATAAAGAAATTGTTTGTTTTAAAAATAAATTTAAATGTTCTTGTCTATTTCTATATGGGATTAATATAATATTTTTATACATTATAATTATATATAAAAATATTAAAATAACGAGGAATAGAATTAAATGTATAAAGGTGTAAAAAAATTGAAAAATTTAATTATTATATGATGTTAAAAATTATTCACAACCAAACCCAGACCAAACCCAATCAAGCCAAAGCCCAAACTCAAGCTACACTCAAAACAAATCCACACCCAACACAGTCAAGATGGCGTACTTTTTACTGAAACCTATAGGAGGAGATGTTTCACTATCTCTTGATGTTGTTCAGCACATATATACACAGTTACTATTGATAAAACAAAAAGAACAAGAAGAACATAAAGAACATGAGAACAAGTTATATGATACGTTATGGGTGATTAAGAATTGTCTTCCTAAGTGGGAAGATGAAGAACTAGCACTTCAACGTAGTCGTCTTTACTTCACATTTGATGCTAATGAAAATTATAAGAAAAAGATACGAATGTTTTTAAAAAAAACGAAACACTCGTATGAAGTAGCTCATGCATTCTGGTCTGACCCACATTATCGCAACTCATTTGCTATTTTAGTTCCACAGATAGATGTATAAAAACATGAATTAGGTAACATTCTTTTAACAAGTTATGATTAATAAAAAATTGAAAATTTTATTCTTTACTTATTCTTTACTTATTCTTGTAAAATTGTTATCACCACATAAAAACATAATGAACGAAATAAAGAAGGTAGAGGTTATAGTTAATAGTATGAATAAACAAATCCCGTGGGTACATAATATCAATAATAGCATTGAATGCTTTCGTTATGATTTATTGACAGCAAATAATAATGTGCAGAAGCATAGAGAATATATTGCTATTGTAAATAAAAAAATTATTGATATCAAGATGCAACTGAAAGAAACATACTTGCGTAGAGAAAAGCTCATAACTAACATTGTCAGTGATAAACAGATAGATAATAACACTTTAATTCAACTTGCTGAAAAAAAAATAAAATCATTAAACCAGGAACTTGACGATGAATTTAAGAGAGAAGAAAATATTAGAATTCAGCTTTTAAATAAATTTAGAGAAAGACAAGACATAGAAACGCTAGTACATAAGTATAAGGCTAACCTTAAGGGCTTTTATGATAGCGTTATCAAGGTTGGATGTAAGATAGAAAATATCATACAGAATCATCTTTCTAATCAATGCATATACAATAAGGAACTAGAAATAGTAGTACATCAACTTAAGAATAATATTAAGAGTTTTTATGATACTATTATTAATGCAACGATAGCTATGTTGTCACTAAATGTGCAAAAGCAGTCATTAAAAAATATTGAAGAATGTTTAAAGATAAATACAGAAATTATACAAAAACAAAAACAAGAACAAGAAAAACCAGAGTTGTTGTCTTCTATATTACTACAAGTGTAAACCTTAAACTATAAACACATATAGCTAGATTAATCTAGATATAATAAAGAAAAAATTACATATATAAGTATATTTTATTTAAGGAAAAATTACATATATATATATTATATGATTAAGTATTCAAATATAATTATTTTATTGTTTTCTGTGTTTTATAATAATGCATTTATATTAACACAAGTTAACAAAATTAATTTAATAAATACAAAACACATTAATAAAAATTTTAATATCTTAATGAACAATAAAATTACAAATAATAATAATAGTAATAATAATATAAGTTCTATAAATAGTTTAAATAATATAAATGATGAGTTTCCTTCATTTTATGAATTTTTAAGAAAACGTTCTATTAATGATAATATTGTAGAAAAAAATTTTGCTATAAACCCAACCTCAAAAAATTTAAAATTAATAACATCTTTTATAACATTGCAATTTGCACAAACATGGGTATATGAAATGATACATATGAATAGTTTTTTTCCTACATTTATGTATCAAGATATGCATAAAATGCGTGATTTTAGTCGTGTAAATATATCAAAGCAATATTTTTATATTGGTTATTATCCACCATTTATTGATTCAAATAAAGGACCGTATTATATTGGTGTATTTGAACTAAATTCAAAAGAACGAGAATTTATTACACATATAATTATACAAAATCCTAATCATTGTGTTGAAAATATTTATGATAATGAACAGATTATAAATTTTAAAAAACAATTACAAGCATTATGCAATGATGCTACCGTATTTTTTAAATACTCTAATCTAAACAATACAACTCTTAAAAGATATTATTATAGTTGGTTATATGAATAATCATTTTTTTAATTTTATTTACAAAAAAATTGAAAATTTTATAATCTATTTGTTTTCATAAATAGTTATTGAATAATCGAATACATGGAGCAAAATATCAACGATCTAAAGTTGCTAAATGAATTGGAGCATTGTCTGGCAGAACTGTTTAAGCTATACTGTTTCCATATGAATGTTATGAAAATTTTCGCAGATGAATACTTTTCCAGATGTAAGATAAGAAATGACATTCATTTGTCTATCAATATTGCAAATAAGTGGAGCAATTATGCATGGGGCAAACGTGTTTCACTTGATAATATGCTCACCAAGATGAAATATGATATCGATGACAATAATGATATGAAGCATAATCTCGAAATCATTATAGTCCAGGTACAATTAGATTATGATAAAGCTGTAGCACACGAAAAAAAGATAAATAAGATTGTAGACAATCTTAAAACCGAATACAATACAGCTTTTAAAAATGTGTATTTATTCGTTTGTTGTCTAGATTACTTGGCGGATAGAGTAAAGATCATACTGAATAAAAAGAATTCAATCAACAGTCAAATTGCCTGGATAAGAATGAAGTATACATACTAGAAAAAGTAAAGTATCTTACTTAAATACCTTTTTACTTATTATAAATTGTATACCTTTTTACTTATTATAAGTGGTTCAAGTAGTACTTTATTGTCTACCAAAACTGCATAAAGCCTAGATTGTGAACTTGGTGTAAAACACAAATTATAATCTTGGTGTAGTTCCGTGCCCTTTGTGTAGAAAAAACTTCTATATTGCTTGATTTATAACTTTATAATGATGAGTAAATCAGATACATTTTATATTATTTTATATTAAACTAAATAAGTATAATAATCACTGTTAAAAATCATATGAAAAATAAATTATAATAAAAAAATTATAAATTTAAATAATCATTATATAAAACAAAAATATAGATATAGGCGATAAACCACATATAAATAAATTGCTATATAATGCAAACCAGTCTCGTAAGATATAGAAATTAAATTTAGAACAAGTTAAAAAATATATAGATGAAAATAAAAAGAAACCATTAGATAAAATATTAAGTATGTGGATATATAATCAAAAAATAAAATATCATAAAAAAGAATATATTATGTCAAATAAAACAATTAGACACTTATGGGAAGATTTTATTAATGAATATAAAATGTTTTTTAAATAAAAAAATTGAAAATTTAATACTTTGTTATTTTATATAAATAATCAATCACTGCTAATCAAAACAAATAATGTCAAATATTCGTGATGCAGTAAGCAATAGGTGTCTTGATCTTCTTATTATTTATCATAAGAAAGGTCGTCCTTGGCATATATCAGCATGCTCAAGGGCTGCCGAATATGGTCGTCTTGAATGTCTAAAGTATCTTCACGAAAATGGATGTCCTTGGTTCGCTGAAACATGTGAGATTGCTGCAAGAACAGGTCATCTTGAATGTCTAAAGTATCTTCATGAAAATGGATGTCCTTGGTCCGCTAAAACATGTGAGAATGCTGCAAAAACAGGTCATCTTGAATGTCTCAAGTATCTTCATGAAAATGGGTGTCCTTGGAATGAATGGACGTGCAAATATGCCGCAGAAAATGGTCATCTTGAATGTCTCAAGTATGCTTACGAAAATGGATGTTTTTGGGATGAATGGACGTGCAAATATGCCGCAGAAAATGGTCATCTTAAATGTCTCAAGTATGCTCACGAAAATGGATGTCCTTGGTCTATTGAAACGTGTGCAGAAGCTGCATGTAATGGTCATCTTGAATGTCTTATATATGCTCATATGAATGGATGTCCTTTCTCTATAGAAACGTGCACCAAAGCTGCAACAAATGGTCATTTTATCTGTCTCTTATATGCTCACATGAATGGATGCCCTTGGGATGAAGAAACAATTGCTTATGCTGCAATGAATGGTCACTTATGGTGTCTACAGTATGCTCACAAAAATGGATGCCCTTGTGATGAAGAAACATGTGAATTAGCTGCACGTGAAGGTCATCTCGAATGTCTTAAGTATGCTCATGAAAATGAATTTCCTTGGAATGAAGACACATGTGCACGAGCTGCCGCATATGGTCAACTTGATTGTCTAAAGTATGCCCATCAAAATGGATGTCCTTGGGATAGAAATACGTGCGCTAGGGCTGCAATGGCAGGTTGTCTTGAATGTCTTAAGTATGCTCATGAAAATGGATGCCCTTGGCCAGAAGCATCATGTTATTTTTTAGAATTTGATGAGTATTATTATCCTAACAATAATATTGAACTTGATAATCATCTTAAATGTCTTAAATATGCTCATGAAAATGGTTGCCCTTGGTCTACTGAAACATGTCAATTTTTTGCAGCTTTTGATTGTATTAATTGTCTCAAGTATGCTCATGAAAATGGTTGCCCTTGGTCTACCGAAACATGTCATTCAGCTTGGGAAAATGATTGTTTTGAATGTCTAGAGTATGCTCATAAAAATGGATGTCCATATCCACAAGAAATGAGGTCTACTATTGTTAAAAAAATTCTTATTCCAAAGTGGCGTGATTCTGTTAAGATTCGTCCATATATTCTACACTGGATAGAAGATACTGCTAAAAGATTGTGTGCAGAAACTGGAAAAGGTCGAAAACGTGATTATGATACATTTGTAGAAGATTTTAACAATTTTATAAAAAATTGAAAATCTAATAATTTAATTACTTTATAATAATGATATTCAAAAATGACTACTTTTAATCCATCTGATTTGTGTGCAAAAGCTGCAAAAAATGGGCGTCTAGATATTCTTATTTTTCTTCACCAAAATGGATGTCCTTGGTCTATTGAAACGTGTAGGGATGCAGCAGAAAATGGTCATATTGAATGTCTCAAGTATGCTCATGAAAACGGATGCCCTTGGAATGAAGAAACATGTGAATTAGCTGCATATAATGGTCATCTTGAATGTCTCAAGTATGCTCACGAAAATGGATGTCCTTGGGATAAATATACATGTGCTAATGCTACATATAAATGCTACCTTGATTGTCTCAAGTATGCTCATGAAAACGGATGTCCTTGGCATGAAGATACATATTTTGAAGATATGATTTTTTATTATGAAAGATATGATCATGAATCGGATAAAACGTTTTTCGAATGTATCAAGTATGCTTACGAAAATGGATGTCCTTGGGATGAATTAACATGTGAGTGGGCTGCATCTTGGGGTTATATCAATAGCCTTATGTATGCTCACAAAAATGGTTGTCCATTGCATGATAATACGTGCAGTTTGGCTGCAGCTGATGATCATCTTGAATGCCTCAAATATGGTCATGAAAATGGATGCCCTTGGAATAAATGGACATGCAGAAATGCTGCAGAATATGGTAATCTTGAATGTCTGAAGTATGCTCATGAACACGGATGTCCTTGGGATGCAGAAACATGTGAATGGGCAGCAAAAAATGGTCAACTCGAATGTCTCAAGTATGCTCATGAAAATGGTTGCCCTTGGTCTACCGAAACATGTGTATTAGCTTGGAAAAATAATAATCTTGAATGTCTAGAGTATGCTCATAAAAATGGATGTCCGTATCCACAAGAAATAAGGTCTACTATTGTTAAAGAAATTCTTATTCCAAAGTGGCGTGATTCTGTTAAGATTCGTCCATATATTCTACACTGGATAGAAGATACTGCTAAAAGATTGTATGCAGAGAATAAACGAGGTAGAAAGCGTGATTATGATACATTTGTAGAAGATTTAAACTATCTTATAAAAATATAATGGTTTATTAGTTTATAATATAAAATTAAACAAATAACTAGTATTATAGAATTATATACAAAAAATTATTTTAATATAAATAATAAAAAAATTGAAAAATTTATTTATTATGTATCATTATAAAATTATTATAACAAGACACAAACAAACATAATGTCCAATATAATAGAGAATAAAGTAATGTTACTGACACAATTAGTGCGTCATAATCCATTTATGAATTCAGAAGAAGCTAATATATATATAGCTATGTTAGAAAAAACCTCAAATAATGTTAAAATGTTAGAAATAAAGACAGATGAAGCTAAGATACAATTGAGAAAGAGAGAAATAGAGGTAGATACAATAAAGTTAAATCTAAGATATATTATGCCAAAAAAAAGAAAGACTAATGATTATGACACTAGTATTGAAAAGATGACAGAGGCAGCGATAAATGTAAGGATGACAGAGTTAAAGGCTATAGGAGCAATTGCTGAAGCAAATAGCGCGATAACAGAAATTGAGAATTTATTGGTTATGAAAGCAAGAGCAGGAGCAGGAGCAAAAGCAGGTGATGAAGATGAAAACGAAACAATAGCTTCGGTAGCAAATAAATGGAAAAAAACACAAGCGGAAGCAAAAGCAAGAGAAGAAGCGGAAGCAAAAGCAAGAGAAGAAGCGGAAGCAAAAGCAAGAGAAGAAGCGGAAGCGGAAGCAAAAGCAAAAGAAAAAGCGGAAGCAAAAGCAGAAGCAAAAGCAAAAGCAAGAAAAGAAGCGGAAGCAAAAGCAAAAGCAGAAGCGGAAGCAAAATCAAGTGTAGAAGCAGAAGCAAATACAAGAGCGAAAAAAAAAGCAAGAGCAGAAGCTGGAGTAAAAGCAAGAGCGGAAGCAAAAGCAAGAGAAGTAAGAGCTTCCCTAGCAAAGGCATGGACAGAGGCAAATGCACGAGATGAAGCAATAAGAAAAAATAATGAGGCTGTAGTAGATAATGAAATAGAAATGAGCACTACACCATTCCCGTCGACGGCATACAAATGCGATGAATTGTATATTGAAGAAAAAAGAAAAAGATTAATTAAAAGACATATTTCTAGATATTGTCAAAACCCAACATATAAAGATTTATGGAAAATAAATTTAAATCTAGTTAAAGAATTTATTGATAAAAATAAAACGAGTCCAAAAGGTGAATTTGCTAAATGGATATCTAATCAAACAACATATTACACATTTCTTCAGACCAAGGGTAATCATTTTTATGAAGATACTGAGATTAAAGAATTATGGAAAAATTTTATTGAGAATTATAATTAGGGTAAATTATTACCAAATCCATAAACTAATAAAAATAAAACTAAAAAGACAAACAATCTAGTCAAGAAAGGTTATATAAAAATTTATTTTAGTATAAAAAAATTGAAAATTTAATATTTTACGTATATTATGAATATAATCATTAAACACGAAATACACAATAAATACAAAAGGTATATTTATTTCAAATATGAACATAAACATAACAGCTATAATTACTCGCATTAACCACCAAGTAAATGAGCTAACACAAATAATGACTTCTAGTAAATTAATAGTAAACCAAAAAAAAGATTTATTAATTACACGTCTGAATGATAGCAGAAATGAAACAATTGCTACATTAGAAACAACTAAATTAATAAATACAGCAACTAAAAAAATGATAGATGCACCAACAATGAATGAAGAGTGGTGGATTAAAATAATCAATATAATGAAAGAACAAGAAAGAATGTCATATATAGATTATTTAATTGCTTTTTCTAAACTATTTGCATTGTCAGAAACAATTGAAAAATGTTTATTGAATGCAAATAATATTATGTTTAATCCAAAATCAGAAATAACAGTTCAAATTACTAACATTAATCAAGAAGTAAATGAGCTAATAGAAATAGTGACTTCTGGTAAATTAATGAAACAAGAAAGAGATTCCTGCATTGCATGTCTGAATGATAGTAAAAATGATTTAATTGCTACATTGAAAACAACTGAATTAATAACAACAACAACCAAAGAAATGATAGACGTACCAACAATCAATGAAGAGTGGTGTATTAAAATAATAAATAGAATGAAAGAAGAAGAAACAATGTCAATAATAGATTATAAAATTGCTTTTTCTAAATTTAATCACTTGTCAAAAACAATTAAATCTATATTGAATGAACTGTTTCCACGTCGAGCGCAAGAGCCAGCGCAAGCGCAAGAGCCACCACAAGCGCAAGAGCCACCACAAGCGCAAGAGCCAGCGCAAGAGCCAGCGCAAGAGCCAGCGCAAGAGCAAGCACAAGCGGAAGAGCCAGCGCAAGAGCCAGGTGAAATAGTTGATGATGTATATTCAAGTGATGAAGACATACCGTTAATTGCAAAGCGTCAAAGCAAACAACCAATGCAACAGCCACTTGATGATGTATATTCAAGTGATGAAGACATACCGTTAATGGCAAAGCATCAACGTAAACAGCCAGCTGAAATAGTTAATGATTTATATTTAAGTGATGAAGACAGACCGTTAATGGCAAAGCGTCAACGTAAACAGCCAGCACAACAATCACCTGAAATAGTCAACGACGAAGAATCAAGTGATGATGACATACCATTAAATGGAAAGCGCAGCGTCGCACATTAATAACCGCTTTTACTGAAAAATGAGATAGTAAAAACTATTTAAAGTATTGTTAACTAATATTATTAGTTATAATATGGTTCCTATATTTCTTATTAACTCCTACTGAAATTCCTAAGCTCTCAAAGCGAAAATATCAGGCTTTTCATATAGTAGTTTTAAATATAAAACATTTAACCGTTTTTAATTAAACCGTCAAGTAAATGTAAGCCCGTTAGAAAGGATTAGATTCCAAGGGTGCAATTACTACTTTTTTTACTGTCCCATTTTGCAGTGAAAAAGGTGTAATAACCGCTTTTATAATATAAAAGTTAATCTATATTACTCGTTCATTTAAAATACAAACATTCTAAAATGTTTAACAAATTTATACTATAATGTTCTTTAAAAAATAGAAGCATTCTAAAATGTTTAACAAATTTATACCATCATTGTAAAAAGAAGATAATATAATGTTAATAAACTTGAGTATATTTTTTTATTTATTTATAAATAAATAAAAAAATTGAAAATTTAATAATTTATGTAGATTATAAAATAATTATAACACGAAACACACAATGAGCAATTCACACACAATTGATATGCCCGATCTTGACACTAAGAAAATTATCGAACAAATTAATAAAAATGTAAATGCGATAATAACAGAAGTGGCTTCTAATCAATTAATAACTAAAGTAGAAAAAGACTCATGGGAGACACTTCTAAATAATGAAAGAAATAATGTAATGGCTGCATTGAATTCGCTTGACTCTATACAAGAAAGAATTAAAATAATGGTAAACATAGAGATGACAGATAAAAAGTGGTGGAATAATATAATAGATCTAGTAAGGCAAAATAAAAAAATATCAACAGTAAATGCAAACGTAAACTTAGCATCAATAAATGCAATTATAGATAGTAGTAGGAATATGTTAGATAAAATGGTTCAGACACAGGCACCGCTACAGCCACCGCTACAGCCACCGCTACAGCCACCGCTACAGCCACCGCTACA
>Ga0209443_1000807_pt1 | contig 20740 bp, 16 predicted proteins | sample LauGreBMM110DCMD_2_FD_187571 | JGI IMG/M metagenome (GOLD analysis project Ga0209443, IMG submission 187571) | Freshwater lake microbial communities from Lake Michigan, USA - Su13.BD.MM110.DCMD (SPAdes) (version 2) | ecosystem: Environmental > Aquatic > Freshwater > Lake | place: Lake Michigan... | reverse complement strand
TTTAGGCTATTTTTTTAACGCAAGGCTTCGTCGCTTTTGTAAATCAAAATTTCATTTTGATTTAGAAGACGACTCGCCCCAGGGATTGCTTCGCTTCGCTCATGATCCCGCTCTTCGCTAAAAATAGCCGTTTAGGCTATTTTTTTGGTCGCGAAGAGCCCTCAAGGGAGGAGCTATGACACCAAAAGCTTTTCGAGTGTTTATTAAAATGTAGAAGTTTAACCCCGTAAAGCGAGGGAGCTAGATTCCGTAAGTAAATTTACTTCAAATCAAACCTATCAGCATTCATAATCTTTGTCCAAGCTTTGACGAAATCTTTGACGAATTTTTCCTTGCCGTCATTGGCTCCATAGACCTCAGCAATTGCACGCAATTCTGAACTTGATCCAAAAACTAAATCAGTTGGAGTGGCTTGCCACTTGACTTCACCAGTTTTGCGATTTTTAGCCTCATAAATTCCTTCAACTTTTTCAGACTTTTTCCACTCATTTTCCATATCAAGTAAATTGACAAAGAAATCATTGGAAAGCGTGCCGGGTTTTTTAGTTAAAATTCCATATTCAGAATTATCATAATTTGCTCCCAAAACTCTCATGCCACCAACTAAGGCAGTCATCTCTGGCACAGTTAAATTTAATAAATAAGCGCGATCTATTAAAGAATTAATTGGCGAAATTTCAGAATTTTTATTAAAATAATTTCTAAAACCATCGGCTTTTGGCTCAAGAACCGCAAAGGATTTGACATCGGTTTGCTCGCGAGAAGCATCGGCCCTACCAATTGCAAAAGGAACTTTAACACTTACTCCCGCTTGTTTTGCAGATTTTTCAATTGCCACCGAACCAGATAAAACAATGATATCCGCCAATGAAACTTTTTTGCCATCGGTCAAAGTTTTATTAAAATCTTTTTGAATTTTTTCTAAAACATTTAACACTTTGGTGATTTCTTGCGGATTATTAACTTCCCAATTTTTTTGTGGCTCTAAACGCAGACGCGCGCCATTTGCACCGCCACGCATATCAGTAACGCGGAAGCTGGAAGCTGAAGCCCAAGCGGTTTTCACCATCTCAGAATTTGTTAATCCTGATTTTAAAATTTTGGCTTTAAGATTTTCAATATCGCTAGCATTAATTAATTTATAATTAACTTGCGGAATTGGATCTTGCCACGCAAAAATTTCTTTCGGCGAATCTGTTCCAACATAACGAGCTCTTGGTCCCATATCGCGATGCGTAAGTTTAAACCAAGCTTGCGCGAAAGCTTTTTCAAATTCTTTTGGATTTTCCAAAAAGCGTTTGGAAATTTCGCGATAAATTGGATCTTCTTTCAAAGATAAATCCGTCGTAAGCATTACAGGGGGATGCTTTTTCGAAGAATCATGAGCATCAGGAACGCTATTTTTTCCTTGATTATTTTCAGGAATAAATTGAATTGCACCAGCTGGGCTCTGGGTTTTAACCCAATTATAAGCAAATAAAGTTGTAAAATAACCCATGGTCCATTTAGTCGGATTAGGATTCCACGCGCCCTCTAAGCCACTTGTTACAGTGTCAACACCCTTTCCGCTTCCACATTTATTATGCCATCCAAAGCCTTGCGCTTCTAGACCCGATCCAGCTGGCTCTTTGCCAACACATTTATCAACTTTATGGGCGCCATGATTTTTACCGAATGTATGTCCGCCAGCAATTAGCGCAACAGTTTCTTCGTCATTCATCGCCATATTGCCAAAGGTTTCACGAATTTGTAAAGCCGCGGAAATTGGATCACCATTACCATTTGGACCTTCAGGATTTACATAAATTAAACCCATTGTTGTTGCACCGAGATTTTTCGTCAACTTGCCATTTTTATCGAAACGATCACTCTTCATAAATTTATTTTCCGGACCCCAATAAACTAAATCAGGCTCGAAATCATCAGCTCTTCCACCCGCGAATCCCAAGGTTTTAAAGCCCATCGACTCAAGTGCAACATTACCCGACAAAATCATCAAATCGGCCCAAGAAATTTTATTGCCATATTTTTGTTTTACTGGCCATAATAAGCGTCGCGCTTTATCTAAATTAGCATTGTCTGGCCAACTATTTAAAGGCTCAAAGCGTTGTTGCCCACCACCCGCGCCTCCACGACCATCAGAGGTACGATAAGTTCCAGCGCTGTGCCACGCCATACGAATAAAAAATGGACCGTAATTGCCGTAATCCGCTGGCCACCAATCTTGTGAAGTCATCATAATTTGCTTGATGTCTTTTTTTAAATTAACAAGATTTACTTTTGAAAATTCTTTTGCGTAATTGTAATTTTCGCCGTAAGGATTTGATTCCTTGGCTTCTTGACGAAGTGGTGAAAGATTAACTTTATTTGGCCACCAAAATTCATTAGGTTTTGCATCAATATTGGCATGCATTTTTGAATGATGATGCGAGGCCGAGCATCCAGAAATCACTTAGGACGAGATTAAAATAAATTTGTTTATTTTCATAATTTTATTATTGTGATTTTAGAAAAAAATATTTGTTTAATTTTGCTGTAAAATTAATTTAGTACAAGAATTTATAGAGATAAATCGTGATAAGTAAAATATAAGTTTATTATGGTTTTAATAAGTTTAGCTTATGATGATTTTTTTTGGATTGCGTAAAAATCAAAATATAAAAAATTTAAAAAATTCTCGCGAATAACTGAATTTATTTAATTCAAATTGATTGATATTTTTATAAATTTATCAAATAAAAAATCAGCAATTTATTAAAATAATTTGTTAATTTTATTAATGATTTTATAAGAAAATTAGAGGAGTTAGATAAATAAATTAGTGGGAGTTTTATTGAAAAGAGAAGAGCCTCGCACTCCCCCACTTTATTTGCGAAGGAGAGACGAGGGAGAAATAATTTTAGTTAGTCATCGAAGCAACTTCTTGAGCGAAGTTATTTTCTTTTTTTTCTAAGCCTTCGCCAAGAATATAAAGTTTAAATCCTGAGATTGTGGTTTCGCCATTTTCTTTAGAAAATTTTGCTACTAAATCTTTGATTTTGACTTTGTCATCCATAACAAAAGCTTGTTCTAGAAGAACAACCTCTTCGTAATATTTACGAATGCGACCTTCCATCATTTTTTCAATGATACTTTCAGGTTTACCCGAAGCGCGCGCTTGTTCTTTCAAAACATCAACTTCGCGAGCAAGTTTTGTTGGCTCAACAGCTTCAATATTTAAAGAATCGGGTTTTGCCGCCGCGATATGCATAGCAATTTGTTTGCCAATTTCATTTAGTTTTTCATTTGAAGCGACCGATTCAAAACCGATCAAAACCGCAATTTTGCCCATATCATTGGCGATTAGGTTATGAATGTAACTAACGATCAAGCCTTTATTGATATGAAGCGCAGAGATACGACGAATATTGATATTTTCGCCGATTACGCCGATTTGAGTTTTAACTTCTTCATCTTTGTCAGCTTGGAATTTAACGATATCATCGCCGTAATTTAAAGCTTCTTTAGCAACTTTACCAACAAATTGTTGGAATTTATCATTACGAGCAACGAAATCAGTTTCGGAATTAACTTCGATTATAGTTGATTTATTGCCATTAATGCAAACCGCAACTAGACCTTCCGAAGCAACTCTACCCGCTTTTTTTGAAGCTGATGCTAAACCTTTTTTTCTGAGCCAATCAACTGATTTTTCAAAATCATCTTTATTTTCTGCTAAGGCTTTATTGCAATCTGCGATACCACAACCTGTAGTTTCACGAAGTTTTTTTATGAGTGATAAATCTGCCATTTTTTAAAAAAATTAAATTAATATATCGAGGATTTTATAAAAACTTTATTTTGTAAAATCAATTTTTGTAAATAAAAAATGGTCAAATTTTTAAAAAATGACCATTCTTTATTAAATAACTATTTCTTAGCTTCAGTTTTTTTTGGTGAAGATTTTTTAGTTACAATTTTAACTTCAGTTTTTTCAGTTTTTTTATCAAAAGTTTTTGATTTTTTTGAAGAATTTTCTTCAGAAGAATCTTCGGAATTAGCTTCTTTTGCTACTTCTTTTTCTTCAGGTTTTTTTGAAAATTTTCTATCATTTTTTGAAGAAAATCTATCGTCTTTTCTTTCAGATTTTTTCAATTCATTCAAATTGTTAACCAAAGATTCTTGATCAATTTTAGAAATATCAATACCTTGTGCAGCCATATTTTCTTTGATTCCAGCAATAATTGCATCAGAAATTAAACGACAGAAAATTTTAATTGATTTTGCCGAATCGTCATTTCCTGGAACAACAAAAGTAATATTGTCAGGATTGCAATTTGTATCAACTAAAGCCATGATTGGAATATTGAGTTTTCTGGCTTCTGCGATTGCCAAAGACTCTTTATTGGTATCAATGACGATAACTAAATCAGGATATCCACCCATATTTTTAATACCGCCCAAATTGTGCTCAAATTTAAGTCTTTGTCTTTCTAAATTTAACTTCTCTTTTTTGTTATAACCGACTTCTTTGTCGGAAAGCTTTTCTTCAACTTTTTTCAAAGTTTTAATTGATTGTGAAACGGTTTTCCAGTTGGTAAGCATTCCACCAAGCCAACGAAAATTAACATAATACTGACCCGATCTTTTGGCCGCCTCAGCAACTGGCTCAATAGCTTGTTTTTTTGTTGCAATGAACAAAATTCTGCCGTTATTTTTAGCGATTTCTTTAACGATTTTAAGACTGCTATGAAGCATTTGCGCAGTTTTGTTGAGATCAATAATACTAATACCGTTTCTGCTAGTATGAATGTATTTTGACATTTTAGGATTACGACGCATTGTTTTGTGGCCGAAATGGACGCCCGCTTCAATGAGTTGGCGAATAGTGAATTGTGGAAGTTCTATTTTTGACATATATAAATTAAAATTTTGGTTTGTTACCAAATAAAAGCAAAAATTTATATTTTCAATTGGCAAGCCAATATTTACAAAGGCTTATGAAGAATATAAACACCAAAAATGCTAATATTTGTGGAAAAAAAATGATAAAGTTTTAATAAAATTATTCTAATAAAACTTAGTTCATGTTTGATGATTCTAAAGCCCAAGAAAAAAATTGCAAATATTTTCTTAAACAATTTCCTCAAGTTGATCGATATAATTTATAATCACATCCAAGCCCGCTTGCCAGAATTTTTCATTATCAATCGCCAAGCCAAATGGCTCTAACATTTCTTTGTGATGTTCTACTCCACCAAGTTCTAACATTTTAAGATATTTTTCATCAAAATTTTTAACTTTTTTTGATTGATAAATTCCGTAAAGCGAATTGACCAAGCAATCACCGAAAGCGTAAGAATAAACATAAAAAGGCGAATGAATAAAATGCGGAATATAGCACCAAAAATTTTTATAATCATCGTGAAATTTGAATGCAGAACCTAAACTCTCACTTTGCACTTCTTGCCAAAATTCACAGATTTTCTCAAGTGGAATTTCACCATTTTTACGCGCATCATGAACCTTTTTTTCGAAATCCAAAAAGGCGATTTGACGGACAACGGTATTAATCATATCCTCAATTTTATTGGCGATAATGAACTTTTTCTTATGTAAATCTTTTTCGTTTTTTAAAATTTTTTGGAAAGTTAATTGCTCGCCAAAAACTGAAGCGGTCTCGGCGAGTGTAAGTGGCGTCTGCGCCATCAAATAGCCTTGTTTGCGCGCTAAAAATTGATGAACGCCGTGACCAAGCTCGTGGGCGAGAGTCATAACATCGCGCACTTTTCCTTGATAATTCATCAAAATATAAGGATGAACCGACGGAACGCAAGAATGCGAAAACGCCCCCGAATCCTTGCCATCTCTAACTTGAGCATCAATCCAATTTTTATCAAAAAATTGTTCGGCAATTTTTCGCATTTGCGGATTAAATTCTTCATAAGCCTCTAAAACCATATTTTTAGCACTTTCCCAAGGAATTTTTTTATCATCAATATCACTTAGAGGTGCATTTCGATCATAAAAATTTAAGAATTTTTTGCCAAGAATTTTGGCTTTAATTTTATAATAACGATGAGAAATTTGTGAATAATTTTCTTTAACTTTTTTAATTAAAATTTCAACAATTTCATCTTCAACATAATTATTTAAATTACGCGCCGACATAGGATTGTCATAGCCTCGATATTCATCATCAATCGCTTTATCTTTAGCTAAAATATTAGTGATGAAAGCGAAAATTTTAATATTATCTTTAAAAGTTTTAGCAATCGCACTACCGGCATCTTTACGAATTTTTTCATCGCGATTTGACATTAAATCAAAAATTTGTTGCGAGTTTAAAATTTTATTACGATAAGAAAATTTTAAATTATTGATAGTCTCGTCAAACAAGCGTATAAAGGCGCCACGCGATGTAATGCTTTTATCAAGCGCATATTTTTCAAGCTCATGCGAGAGTTGATGTTTCTTAAAAATTCTAACATCGCGCAAAAAAGGTTGATAAAATTTTAACTCTTTATCTTTAATTAATTTTTGAAAAGATTTTTCATCAATATTATTAATTTCAAGCGTAAAAAAAATTAATTTATTTTCAAAAATACTCAATTTTTCAGAAATATTTTGATAAAAAATAAGGTGCTTCTGATTAGATAAATCAGAGGCGTAGATTAAATATGAGTAACTTGAAATTTTGCCAATTTTTTCAGAAATTTTTTCATAATTTTCAATGGCTTTAAATAAATTTTTAGCATCGAGTTTTGAAATTTTATCTTGATATTTTTGACAAAAAATTTCGCATTCTTTTTCAATAATTTTAAAATCTTCATTGATTTTTTTATCATCAATTGATTGATAAAAATCTTTGAGATTCCAAGTTGGAAGCTCTTTCTTCGCTATTGCTTGATTTTTTTTTGGTAAAGTTTTTTTCATTTTTATTAAAATTATTTTTTAAAAAAATTAATGTTTAAAATGGCGCGTGGTAATAAAATATAAAGCGATTCCAAGCTCATTGGCTTTCTCAATCACTTCGCCATCACGCATTGAGCCAGCTGGCGCTACAATCCCTTTAATTCCAAATTTATGAGCGATTTCGATGTTATCGGCAAACGGAAAAAAGGCATCGGATGCTAGAAATGAGCCTTTTGCCATATCAACAACTTTTTCGCCGTCAAAATATTTTGAGGCTTTTTCGCAAGCAATTTCGCAAGAATCAATACGACTAGTTTGCCCTACTCCCAAGCCAAAACTCTGCATATTTTTAACTACAACAATTGCGTTTGATTTTACATGTTTGCAAACTTTCATAGCAAAAATTAATTGATCAATTTCATGATTAGTAAGAGAATTATCAGTGACTACTTTCAAATCATCTTTTTTGATTTCGTAATTATCAAAATCTTGCACCAAAAATCCGCCCGAAATTGTCTTAATTTGGCGTTGATTATTTTTGGCAAAATCTGCTATTAAAATTCTTAAATTTTTCTTTGAAGCCAATATCTCGCGAGCATTATTGGTAATGCTTGGAGCGATTATAACTTCATAAAATATTTTTGAAATTTCTTGGGCTAAATTTTCATCTATTTCATGATTTAAAGCAACAATTCCACCATAAGCACTTTTAGCATCAGAAGCTAAAGCTTTTTTGTAAGCATCTAAAATATTTGACGAAGAGGCGACTCCGCAAGGATTGGCATGCTTGATTATAGCACAGGTTGGTTCTTTAAATTCCAGCACCAAATTAAAGGCGCTATCGGCATCATTAAAATTATTATAACTCAACTCCTTGCCTTGGATTTGTAAGGCGTTGACCACGCCATTATTGTTGGCAAAATTATAAACTTCAGCGAGTTGATGAGAATTTTCGCCATAACGCAATTTTTGTTTTAATTTTCCGACGATGGCAAAATCATCTTGATTAAACCAATTAGAAATCGCCAAATCATATTCAGCTATAGTTTTAAAGGCTTGCGACGCCATTTTTTTACGAAATTCAAAACTAGTTTGATTGTTATTTTTTTGCATTTCGTCAATTAAATCTGGATAATTTTTTGCCGAAGTAATAATAGTTTTGAAAGCGAAATTTTTGCCCGCCGAACGCACCATCGCCGGCCCGCCAATATCAATATTTTCAATAATTTCATCTTCATCTTTAGTTTTAGCAACCGTTTCAACAAAAGGATAAAGATTGATGATTAATAAATCTATCGATTCGATGTGATTTTCTTTGGCTTGCTCAAGATGTTTTGGATTATCAAGAACTCCAAGCAAACCGCCATGAACCTTAGGGTGAAGAGTTTTTACGCGACCATCCATAATTTCAGGAAAACCGGTAAATTCAGAAATATCTTTAGCGTTAATTTGATTTTGCGTAAGCAATTTAAAAGTTCCACCGGTAGAAATAATTTCAACGCCATTTTCAACTAAAAATCTAGCTAACTCAATAACTCCCGACTTATCAGAAACAGAAATTAAACATCGTGAAATTTTTTGTAAATTGTTCATATAATTTGATTATTTTTTAGAATTTATAATTTGTAAAGCTTGTTGAAAACCTTCTTCGATTGTTAGATTGCCATTGTTGACAATAAAGGCTCCGCTGGCAATTTTTAATGGCGCAACTTGGCGATTAAAATCATTATCATCACGCTTTTTAAGTTGCTCAAGAATTTCTAAATAATTATCGCCACCGAGTTGATCAGATCGACGTTTAGCGCGAATTTCGACATCAGCGGTTACAAAAAATTTAAAATCAGCATCGGGGCAAATAATTGTGGTCGTATCGCGTCCATCTAGGACACAACCATTTTTATTTTTCTTGCCCTCTTCCACAAAATTTTTTTGAAAATTAAATAAAGCATCACGCAGTTTAAAACTTTTGGCAATTATTGATGCTGTAGCACCAACTACTTCATCAAATAATTCTTCTTTTTCTAAATCAGCTTCAGAAATATCGGCAACTAAGTTAGGAATATTTTGCTCAAAATCATCAAAAGTAATTTTAAGAGAAATCATTTTTAAGGCAACGGCTCGATAGATCGCACCTGTGTTTAAATAAGATAAATCAAAATGTTGGGCGATTTTTTTTGCCAAAGTTCCTTTGCCCGAAGCGGAAGGACCATCGATGGCGATAACTAATTTTTTATTCATGAAAATTTGCCATAATTTTTAATATTTAATTTCATCATAAATTTTAATGAGAAAAAAACAATTAATATATTGTGGCACTTTACAAATTTAAAAAAATATTTAACATTTCATTAAATTTTAATAACAAAATTAATTTCCTCATTATGAAAGGCATTATTTTAGCTGGCGGAAGTGGCACGCGCTTGGCTCCACTTACTCACATTATTTCCAAACAATTGCTTCCAGTTTACGATAAACCAATGATTTGCTACCCACTTGCCAACCTCATGAATATTGGAATTAAAGATGTTTTAATTATTTCTACCCCCGAAGATACCGGCAATATTGAAAAATTTTTGGGCAATGGCGACAATTTTGGTATCAAAATTGAATATGCCATCCAGCACCAGCCCAAAGGCATCGCCGAGGCTTTTATTGTTGGTGAAAAATTCGTTGGCAATGATGATGTTTGTTTAATTTTAGGCGATAATATTTTTTACGGAACCGACTTTGAAGCCAAAACTTTCAAAGAACATTTTGATGATTTAAAAAACAAAAAAACCAATGCTTTTATTTTTGCTTATCAAGTCTCTGACCCTGAAAGATATGGCGTCGTTGAACTTGATTCAACAAAAAAAATGGCAATTTCAATTGAAGAAAAACCAACTCATCCAAAATCAAATTGGGCAGTTACGGGTTTTTATATTTACAATAATGATGTAGTTCGAATTGCTAAAAATTTAAAGCCCTCACCGCGTGGCGAACTTGAAATTACCGATGTTAATAAAGCTTATTTAGAAAATGGTAAACTCGGCGTGATTAAACTCGGACAAGGCTTTGCTTGGCTTGATGCCGGCACGCCTGACTCACTTTTAGATTCAGCAAAATTTATTCAAACCATCGAAAAAAGACAAGGTTTGAAAATCGCTTGCTTGGAAGAAATTGCTTTAAAAAGAAATTTTATCGACCAAGAAAAATTTTCAAAACTTTGCGAAAAATATAAAAAAGGCTCGGATTATCGCAAATATTTAGAATCAATTGCTAATCATGAAATTTCATAAATTTCCATGAACTCTTCAAGCAAACTAACCTTCATAATTACTACATTTAACAGCGCAGAAGTCATCGATGCCTGTTTAAATAAAATAAATTTTAGCAATTTTGAAGCTATAGTTATTGACAATAATAGTAGCGATAAAACAACTAAAATAATTAGCGAAAAATATCCGCAAGTAACTTTAATTAAAAATAAAAAAAATTATGGCTATGGGCGCGCCAACAATATTGGGCTTAGATCTACAACAACTCCTTATGCTTTAATTTTAAATCCCGACGCTTTTATTTTCGAAGAAGATTTAGAAAAAATAATTGCAATGATGGATAAAAATTCTGAAATCGGCATCGGCGCTCCACTCCTTTTAAATTCATATCCACTCCACGAATATGATAAATCAAAACAAATCTCGGTTATAAATGATAATTTAATCAAGGATTTTGGCGATTTTAAATCAGTTAAATATATCATCGGCGCCTGCGAAATTTTACGGATGGATCTCTTTAAAAAAATTGGATTTTTTGATGAAAAAATTTTTTTATATTACGAAGATGACGAAATTTGCCATCGCACCATTTTAAATAATAAAATTTGTGCAATCTGCGTTGATGCCCTCGCCTACCATATCGGACAAGGCTCTTCAGGCAAGACACTCCGTGGAATTTATCGAAGATTTTGGCATCGCGCATTATCAAAATTTTATTGGAAAGAAAAACAAAAAGGCTTTTATAATGCATATTTTTCAGCTCTAAAATTATCTTTATCTTTTTTTGGACAAATAATTTTTTATGGCATGATTTTTGATTCAAAAAAATTATTTCAAAATCTTGGTTCACTTAATGGAACCTTGAGTTATCTGATTCGACTCAGTGCTTTTGATAAAAATGACAACCCACGAGGCTAAACATGACCAACAACATTCTCATCATCGGCAAAAATGGACAAATCGCCAATGCTTTAATTGAAAGTTTTAAATTGGAAAAAACTGGGTTTAATATTTTAATCAAAGACAGCTCGGAGCTTGATTTCTGTAATTCCACAACGCTTCAAGAAAATCTTAAAAACATTTCTAATCATGTTGATTTAATTATAAATTGTGCCGGTTATACCAATGTTGATAAAGCCGAAGAAGAGCAAGAATTATGCGATCAAATTAATCATCAAGCGGTGAAAATTTTAGCAGAATTTTGTAAAGAAAAAAATATTTTACTGATTCATTATTCAACTGATTATGTCTTTGACGGCAGTGGTGACAAGCCTTTTGATGAGGATAATCAAGTAAATCTTCAACCCTTAAATCATTATGGCAAAACTAAATTATTATCAGAACAAGCTCTGCAAAATTCGGGTTGCAATTATGTAATTTTCAGAATTTCATGGATTTACGATAATCGTCCAACTAGCAAAAATTTCGTTAACACCATCAAGAGATTAGCCTTAGAAAAAGAAGAAATTAATGTAGTTGATGATCAAATCGGTAGCCCAACTTCGGCTGAGTTTGTTGCTTCAAATACCATTCGCTTTATTAAGAAAATTACTTTAGAAAATTTTGATGGAAATATTGGCGAGAATTCGATAAAATTTGATAAGAATTTAATCAATCAGATTTATCATTTGAATAATGGGGAGTTGATGTCGTGGCATGAATTTGCTTGTAAAATTGCTGTTGATTTACAAAAAAATTCTTCAATAATTAAGCTCAAAAAAATTAATAAAATTCCAAGTTCGGAATATAAAACTAAAGCGATGCGAGGCTTGAATTCTAGATTGAATAATAAAAAATTTTTTGGAATAATTGCTAAAAATCATAACCTAAATAATTAATTTTACACCACATGAAACTTGGCATATCTTATAATTTATTTGACGGCGAAGAATTGCTCGAATCCTCGATAAAATCCGTGCGCAATTCCGCCGAACACATTAATGTTATTTATCAAAAAATTTCGAATTGGGGCGAGCCTTGCTCTAAAAATCTCGAAGATTTATTGAGCGATTTAGTGAAGAAAAAACTAGTCGATAAAATTTATTGCTACTCTCCTAAAAAAACCTCAGCGGGGAAAAACGAACTCCATAAAAGAAATATTGGCTTGAATATCGCCAAGAGACGATTCTGTAGTCATTTTCTCACTATGGATTGCGATGAATTTTATCACCAAAATCAATTTGATGAAGCAAAAAAATTTATTATCAACAATAAAATTGAGGCCTCATCTTGCAAATTCATTAATTATATCAAACAACCGACTTGGCAAATTCAAGAAGATGCAAGAATGTATATTCCCTTTATTGCAAAAATAAATTTTCTCACTAAACTCTCGCGAAAATCTTATTTTCCAGTTTTAGTTGACCCTACTCGCAAAATGAATGGTAACAAAAAATTTAAATATTTTGAACCACAAGATTTACGAATGGAGCATATGTGGTTGGTGAGAAATGATTTAAACAAGAAATTCAATAACAGTTCTGGGAAAAATTATACCGCACCCGAATTTATTACCCAAGTGCTTGATTACCAATATCCCAACAAATTTCTTGGAAGCGATGTGCTTGAAGTTGAGAATGTTTTTAACGTTAAAATTTAGTTTAAATCATGCCCAAAATTTCAATTATAATGTCATGTTATAATCATGATAAATTTGTTGGTGAAGCGATTAATTCGGTTCTAAATCAAAGCTTTAAAGATTTTGAATTTTTAATAATCGACGATAATTCCACCGACAAAACCTACGATATAGTCAACAGCTTCAAAGATCCAAGAATAAAAGTTTTTCACAATGAAAAAAATTTTGGCATGGTTTTTAATACTAATTCATTGATTAAAAAATCAATTGGTGAATATATCGCCATCATCAATTCCGACGACTCTTGGCTTCCCGAAAAATTACAAAAACAACTCGATTTTCTTGAAAATAATGCGGGTTACGGTGCTTGTTTTACCCTTGCCAACATTATCAACGAAGACAATAAAATCATCAAAAACAACATTCAAGAGTCGTTAAAATATTTAGAGCTTGATAGGTTTGGTTTTTTAAATTATTTTTTCTTTTACAACAATCCATTATGCTATCCAAGCGTTCTAATTCGTAAAAATATTTTGGAAAAAACTGGTCTTTTTAATCCGGCTTTTATTATCCTTCTAGACATTGATATGTGGATTAGAATATGCCTTGCTGGCTTTGAAATAAAGATTCTAAATGAAAGCTTAACTAATTTTAGAATTCTTAAAAATGGCGGAAATTTAAGTAGTAAAAATCATAAAACTATTATTAGAAATAATTTAGAGTTCAAAGAAATTTATAAATCCTATCAAACTATAATAAATTATAATGAATTTATAAAAACCTTCCCTGAATATGAAAAAATTTCTATCGCCAATAAAAATTTAGCAGGCTATTATTATTTGGTTGATTTTTGTTATAAAAAATATTTTATTGAAAATTCAAAGCCGAGTCAAAAAAATATTAAAAATTTTTTAATTGAATTTATTCACCAAAAATCTTTTGAAGATAAAAATTTTTTTGATATTTTGAGTGCAGAATTAGGGATAAATTATCGCGAATATTCGAGCATGATTGATAAATATCCAAGTGGCATGAATGCACTAAATTCAAGGCTCAATGTTAAAAAAATAAAAATATTATTCGCAATTTTAATAATATTTTTATTTAAAATAATAATCGATTTTTTTTAAAAATTAAATGACCAACATTCTCATCATCGGCAAAAATGGACAAATCGCCAATGCCTTAATTGAAAGTTTTAAATTGGAAAAAACTGGGTTTAATATTTTAATCAAAGGCAGTACAGAGCTTGATTTTTCTAATTCCACAACGCTTCAAGAAAATCTTAAAAACATTTCTAATCCTGTTGATTTAATTATAAATTGTGCGGGCTATACCAATGTTGATAAAGCTGAAGAAGAACAAGAATTATGCGATCAAATTAATCATCAAGCGGTGAAAATTTTAGCAGAATTTTGTAAAGAAAAAAATATTTTATTGATTCATTATTCAACTGATTATGTCTTTGATGGCTCAGGTAATAAGGCTTTTGATGAAGATAATCAAGAAAATCTTCATCCTTTAAATCATTATGGCAAAACTAAATTATTATCGGAACAAGCTTTACAAAATTCGGGTTGCGATTATGTAATTTTTAGAATTTCGTGGATTTATGATAATCGTCCAACTACTAAAAATTTTGTTAACACTATTAAGAGATTAGCCTTAGAAAAAGAAGAAATTAATGTAGTTGATGATCAAATCGGTAGCCCAACTTCGGCTGAGTTTGTTGCTTCAAATACCATTCGCTTTATTAAGAAAATTAATTTAGAAAATTTTGATGGAAATGCTGGCGAGAATTCGATAAAATTTGATAAGAATTTAATCAATCAGATTTATCATTTGAATAATGGGGAGTTGGTTTCTCGTTATCAACAAGCCGAACAAATCTTCGCTTATTTAAAAAGATCAAAAATAATAATCAAATTAAAAAAAATTGTTGCGATTAAATCTGATTTACTCCATTTTTCTAGTGTAAAAAAACCACTTAATTGCCAATTAAATAATGCAAAAATCAACAAAATTTTAAATTTAAATAGCCAATTACAAAAAAAATATATCGCGGTTTTCGCTCATTACGACAAACATAATATCGTTGATGATTATGTGCTTTATTATCTCGAAAATTTGAAATTAATCGCTGACAAAATTATTTTTGTTTCCGATAATAATCTGCCCGAAATCGAGCAAAATAAATTGCAAATTTTATGCCACAAAATCATCGCCAAAAATCATGGTGAATATGATTTTGGAAGCTACAAACGCGGACTTGAAGAGGTTTATAAATATTCATCAGAATATGATGCGATAATCATCGCCAATGATTCATGTTACGGTCCACTCAAACCATTGGTTAATGTTTTTCAACCAATGGAATATTCCGATTGCGATTTCTGGGGACTCACAGTTAATCAGGAACAATATTTACCTCATTTACAAAGTTATTTTCTGGTCTTTAATAAAAAAATTATTAATAGCGAAATTTTCAGAAATTTCTTTAGAAAAGTCAAACGCGAAGATAATAAGGATAATATTATAGAAAATTATGAAATTGTCCTCACCCCTAATTTCATAGATGTCGGCTTCAAAATGGACAGCTTTATTAAAAAGATTTTTGAAAGAAATCCGACGCTTTACGATAAATTATTTTTCTTTTTAATGAAGAATGATTTTCCATTTTTTAAAGTATCTTCAATAGCGGATCAGCCCAAAATTAAGAATGCACTATTTAAAAATTATCTAAAAAATAATGATACCCTTTTTGAGTTGGTTAAAAAACATTCAAAAAGAATCGAGAAGAAAAAATTTTTTAAATTGAATTTTTGGCTTTAATTATAGGCATTATTTCCAAAAATTTATTATATAAAACTTCCCAATTCATATTATAATCAGAACAATTGGATGACATCTTTATATCAGCCTTATCTATATAAAAAATCTTATTATTATAATCTTGAACAATACATTCCGAATCTTTGCGAGTCCATTCGAAGAATGAAACAGGACCATATGTGATAAGAGTTTTTTGAAGAAGCCAATTCGTTAAGACGCCACCAGAGCCAATTGGAGAAAATACTAAAGTTGCTTTTTCTAGAATTTTCAATTTTTCTAAAATTGATAAACCAATCGTTGTATAAATTTTAATTTCTTTTGAAAGATTTTTGCATATTTTTTGATAAGCAACCATATCTCTTTCAATATTTTGTTGCTCAAGTAAATTGGTTCTAAAACTTTTTGAAAAACCATCTATAATAAAAATAGCAGATGAATCTAATTTAAAAATAGCCTCAATCAATTTTGGAACATCATTTACTTCTTCAAGCCACCTTCTATCATTTTGCCTTAATTGCAAAACAATAATATTTTTACCTATTTTTATTAAACTTTTTTGTTCAGATATATGTTTTCGAAGTCGATTTAAAGTTTTTGAAAAAATTACTAATTCGGTAGGATGAACTAAAATAGAACGAGTAGAAAAATTAATGAATCGCTTCTTATCTGAATTGATAATTATTTTTTTGTTTTTAAAAAAAGAAGCTGAATTAAGATAATCATAAGAAAAGAAAAAAACAGCATCAATATAGCGAAAGAGATTTAATTCAAAAAATGAATCTAAGCCTGTATGTTCATTCCAAATATGATGCCCTAGATTTGAATAACGATTAAATAATAGTATTTTTTTTTGAAAAAAATTAGGTAATATTTTAATTGGTAATTTTACTTTTGCGAGATACTGAATAATTTCATTATCATTTATTAAGTAGCCTAAATAATTATTAGTTTGATGTTCTTTATAAATTTTTCCATTTTTAAAAACAACTCCATAATAAATATTATACAGAGTTACGTACACAAAAAAACATTCTTTGGTTTCGTAAGAAATACAATGAACCGCATTACTTAACTCAAATATATGAGTACCAATTATGTGGAGAGGTTTATTTTTTATAAATATTTTACCATCTTTAACTAACGAAACCCAGTGAGCTTTGTTTATTTTTTGAGATTTGAGTAGCTCTTGATTTTGATAGTTAGGGAAAACTGTTTTTTGTAACTGATATTGGTTTTCAATAATCTTGTCAAAGTTGCTCATTTAATGACTTAATTTTAAATTTGTAAAAAATTAGAAATAATTTAGCATATACTAATTTGTAATCTATACAAACATTCATTAACAAAAAAAAGAGATAATTAACCTTGATTAGCCTTTATAAACTTGTGAAATATTTCCAAAACATAACTCAATTCTTCCGCTCCAAGACCCGGATAAACTCCGATCCAAAAGGTATTATTGACAACGATATTACTATTTGTTAAATCGCCAATAATTTTATAATTTTGGTTTTTCATGTAAGGCTGTTTCAACAAATTTCCACCAAATAAAAGTCGTGTGCCGATTTTATTTTCATCTAAAAATTCTACCAATTTATTACGAGAAAAAGGTGCATTTGGCCTTATAGTAATTGGAAATCCAAACCATGACGGCTTGGCTTTGGGAGATACTTTCGGCAAAATAAAAAATTCTTCAAATTCTTTGAGACCATTAAATAAAATATCAAAATTTTCTTGGCGTTTTTGAATAAATTTTTCTAAATGTTTTAATTGTGATAAACCCACCGATGCTTGCATATCAGTGATTTTAAGATTATAGCCGACATGCGAATAAGTATATTTATGATCGTAACCAAAAGGTAAATCGCCGAGTTGTTGGCAAAATCTTTTATTGCAAGTATTGTCTTTTCCCGGTTCGCAATAGCAATCACGTCCCCAATCCCTGATTGATTCCAAAGCCCTTTTTAAAACGCTACGATTGGTAAAAACTGCACCACCCTCGCCCATCGTGATGTGATGCGCGGGATAAAAACTTAAAGTGCCAATATCGCCAAAAGTTCCAACTTTTTGTCCATTATATTCTGCTCCCAAAGCGTCGCAAGTGTCTTCGACTAAAAATAAATTATATTTTTTGGCAATTTCGCTAATTTTTTCTAAATCGAAAGGATTGCCTAAAGTGTGTGCCACCATGATAGCCTTGGTTTTTGGCGTAATCGCTTCTTCTAATTTTGAAATATCCATATTGTAAGACGGAATATCGACATCCAAAAATACCGGCACTAAATTGTTAATTAAAATCGGATTAATTGTGGTCGGAAATCCCGTGGCACAAGTGATTACTTCATCTCCCGCCTTCAAAGCTTTATCTTTTAAAAGATGCGAAGTAAGCGCCGTGAGCGCCAAAAGATTCGCCGAAGAGCCGGAGTTGCAGGTCAAGACATGTTGCGCTCCCAAAAATCTTGCCAAAGTTTTTTCAAATTCACGATTAAATCTGCCCGTCGTAAGCCAAAAATCGAGACCGGATTCTACTAAATTTTGCATATCAGAATAATCATAAACCTTTCCCGAAACTGGAACGACACTTTGTCCCGCAATAAATTTAGGTTTTTGATGTTCAGTTTCGCAATATTGTTTTACGAGATCGAGGATTTGTTGTTTCATAATATGTAATATGTTTTATTTGTTGTATTTAATAACTTTAGAAAAACCTATAAATTCACTTGTGACAGGTTTCCATCCAAGTTGTTTTAATTTAGATACATCTAGAAGACCATTGCTAGATTTACTGCTATTTAAAATAATTTTATCTGAAAATTTTACTTTTAGATAACTGTTTTCCGAAGCTTTTATAATTGTATTAGCTAAATCTAAAATCGAAATCTCATAATCATTTCCAACATTATAAGCATGACCATTTTCACCCTTTAACAAAATAGTAAAATACCCCAAAACGGCATCAGCAACATAAAGAAAAGATCTCTTGGCTTTTCCATCACTATTCAAAATAATATCTTGGTTGTTTAACACGCAATCTACAAAATTAGAAAAAGCCCTAGTGTCTTTCTTATCAAAATCTAGTCCATAAGTATGAGCTGGTCGAACAATTTTAGTTTTTATACCAAATTGATTAAAATAAGAATTACAAAGCATTTCTCCGACCCTTTTTCCTTCGGCATAACAATTTCTAGTTCTATCTAAATCGACAATTCCATAATCAGTTTCTTTGATAGGTTTATCTATAAAAATATCACCATAAACTTCACCTGAACTAAAATATAAAAATCCTTCTGGCTTGTTAATTTTTGCCGATTCTAATAAATTAATGGTGCCTAAACAATTTGCTTTAAGAGTTCCAACTGGATCGCTAAAAAACAAACTAGGATCAGCATTTGAAGCTAAGTGGATATAGTAATCTATTTTTTCATTATGAATATGAGAAAAATCTGAAATATCTTTTTCAATTATTATAATTTCGTTTTTATCGATATATTTTTTGAACCTAAGATATGCTTTTTGTTTATTTCTGGCGATTAAAATTAATTTAATATTATATCCCCTTATTTCATTTAAAATCAATAGAGTTTCGATCATAAATGAAGCAATAATTCCGCCCGCACCCGAAAATAAAAATACTTTATTTTTTAACGAACCCCATGGCAAATTAGCTTTAAGAATTATTTGCTCTACGTCACTTCTAATGATATTATTTTTTGATTTTTCCATAAAATAGATCTAATTTATCAATAAGTTTTATAGTATTGTTTTCTTCAAACGGAGGAATTAAGTAGAATTTTTTAATATTATGATTCATTTTTTCTATATTCATATTTTTAATTATTCTTTTTATTTTAATAACTCTAAAAGTAAAATAAAAAATATTTTTAGAATATTTAATAATTTTTTTAAAATCTAAAAATATATAATTTAAACCAAAAGATTTAAATATATCATTATCTAGTAATTTTAAAAATGTTTCGATTTCTTTGTTTATTATTTTTTTTCTTTTTATTAAATCAAAAGTTTTTAAATTTTTTAGATCCTCAATAAAAAAAGCCAATACATATTGAATCAGGTACATTTCAAACTGTCTACAATAAGTTCTATCAAAAATTATTTCTCTAAAAGTTAACAAAACCTCAATATCCAATTTTGTTTTCTTTGATAAAAGAAAAGTTAATTTTAGCACTCCACTGGACCAAAAAAATCTTGGTAGCAAATTATTTTGAATTGCAATTTTTGACATTCTATCAAATTCATCGGATGATTTGTTTTGAGTCATTATAACTAATGGTTTAGCAATAAATAACGATTTTTCTTTGTAAAAAGATGCCATTAATGAAAATGAAAAACTATAAATATAAGATTCATTCACAGCATTTTTAAAAAATTCATAATCAAAATTTTTTCTCTTAAAGCATATTAGTGGTAATCCAGCGCATATATGAAGAAATCCAAATTCTTTAAATAATTCAGATGTATTAACATACTCAATATAATCAATAGAATCATCTTCAAAAGTAATGAAGTTTTTAAAGAATTTCCTTTCTCTTTGTATTAAATGCTTTGTATTCATTATTAAAAGACCGTAATGATCATTTTTTATTAAATTAAAAACTTTTAATATTGCTGATACATTCATATAATCATCATCACCAAAAGTCCATATATAATCACCTCGACATTTATCGAATGAATTAAGAAGAGATTCTTCGGCACATGGGTATGGTACTTTGTGATGATAATATTTTATAAAATCATGTTTGGTCATAAAATTTTTGACCAATTCTTCTGTGCTATCATTAGAAAAATTGTTAACTATTAATATCTCAACTTTTCCTTTTTCTAATTTAGCAAAATACACAGACCTTATTATTCTTTGCAATGATATTTTTAAAATATGTGAACGGTTCTTCGTAGGAACTATAATTGTTAATTTTGGATTATTTTCAGACATTTTATAAATTATTATATTTTGCTAGGAATTTTAAAGATAATTCTGCGATATCACTTTTGTCGCAGAAACTTTTATACCACTCAACGGTGTTTTTAATCGAATCTTCAATATGCCATTTAGGATACCAACCCAACTCTTTCTTGGCTTTATCGCAATCAAGATAAAGTAAATTAGCTTCGTGAAGCTTATTTTTATCTTCATTAATTTCAATTTTATTTTCACCAC
>Ga0209443_1000805_pt1 | contig 20798 bp, 15 predicted proteins | sample LauGreBMM110DCMD_2_FD_187571 | JGI IMG/M metagenome (GOLD analysis project Ga0209443, IMG submission 187571) | Freshwater lake microbial communities from Lake Michigan, USA - Su13.BD.MM110.DCMD (SPAdes) (version 2) | ecosystem: Environmental > Aquatic > Freshwater > Lake | place: Lake Michigan... | reverse complement strand
CAGTGAAGTTTAAAATTGTAGATGTAAATTCAAACAAAGACAGTATCAATTTCATCGTTAACGTTAAAGATACAACACGACCAACAATCAACACGCGTGATTTCACTATTTATTTGGATGCAAGTGGTTTAGCCAATCTTTCAATTGATAGCGTAGATTTAGGCTCAACCGATGTGTGCGGAAGTGTTACAAGAACTTTAACGAAATCAAGTTTCAATTGCTTAAACAAAGGCATCAACACTGTAACTTATTCTGCCAAAGATGTCAATGGAAATATTGCAACAGCTTCGTTAACGATTACTGTGTTAGACACCATTTATCCGACGTTGAGCTTGAAAGTAGCAACATTGTATTTAGATAAATTTGGCTCTGCCAAACTGAATAAAATGGATATCGATAATGGCAGTTACGACAACTGTAACATCGATAGCATGAAGTTGAGCGATACGCTTTTCAATTGTAATCAAACCGGAGTTAACGTTGTCACTGTTACTGCTTACGATCCTAGCATGAATATTACTACTGCAACGGTAAAAGTTACAGTACTAGATACCATCAAGCCAGTACTTCAAGTTCAAAACCACACTATTTATCTTGATACAACTGGCAAAGCCAAAATGGCGAAGTACGCTGTCATTGCTTTATTGTACGACAACTGCGGAATTGACACGCTAGATGTCAGCAAATTAGATTACACCATTGCCGACACGGGGGTAAACAAGGTTGTTATTTGGGCAAAAGACAAATCGGGTAATTTGATTGGCCCAAACACAGTAGATGTTACTGTGATTGCACGTGATTTTGACGGTGATGGAATACCTGACTATGTTGAGGGGTCTAAGGATACAGATGGCGACGGTGTATTTGATTTCGCCGATATGGACTCAGACAATGATGGAATTTTGGATTTCACTGAAAACGAAATGGCCATTTTGGCTAAAGATTTTGATTCAGATGGTACAGCAAACTATAAGGATTTGGATTCAGACAATGATGGGATTTTTGATATTTACGAGGTGGATGGTAGCGATGCGGATAAAGATGGTATTGCTGGGTCCGGTTCGCCAATTGTAAATGCACAAGGAGTGCCAATGGTTGCCAATGGGGGATCAGGCTATGGTGAAGTTGATACCGATGGTGATGGCAGCGCTGATTATAAAGATTTAGATACTGATGCTGATGGCATAAGTGATAAAACCGAAGGAATTGTTGATACTGATGCCGACGGAATTGGAAATTGGAGAGATACAGACAGTGATGACGATGGCATTTCAGATAACCTTGAAAGTATCGTAGATACAGACGGAGACGGAAAAGGTGATTATATTGATACTGATTCAGATAACGATGGAATCACAGATAAAATAGAAGGCACCGTTGATACCGATGGTGATGGTACCGGCGATTGGCGTGATTTGGATTCGGACAACGATGGCATTTCAGATAATATAGAAGGCACCGTTGATACCGATGGTGATGGATCAGGTGATTGGAGAGATCTAGATGCCGATAACGACGGAATTCCAGATAGTGTGGAAGGTAGCGTTGATACCGATGGCGATGGCAAAGGCAACTGGCGCGATCTAGATTCCGACAATGATGGAATTCAGGATGATTTTGAAGCAGGAAGTGCTCCGGCGACGCCTGTTGATACCGATGGCGATGGCAAACCAGATTATTTGGATTTGGATTCTGATGCCGATGGTATTTCTGATACTATAGAAGATGTAGTTGATACGGACGGTGATGGTATTTCGGACTTCCGTGATACAGATTCTGATGCCGATGGTATTCTTGATAGCCTTGAAGGCACCGTAGATACCGATGGTGATGGAAAAGGCGATTGGAGGGATTTAGATTCCGACAATGATGGTATCTCAGACAAAATTGAAGGTAGCAATGATGCTGATGGCGATGGCTTAGGCAACTGGCGTGACTTGGACTCAGATGGTGATGGAATTAGCGATCAAACTGAAGGCAACGTAGACACAGATGGTGATGGCACAGCGGATTACTTGGATACGGATTCTGATAACGATGGAATTTTGGATAGTATCGAAGGCACTGTTGATACAGATAGCGATGGTACTGGCGATTGGCGCGATTTGGATTCCGATAATGATGGAATTTCTGATAAAATTGAAGGCACAACGGACACGGATGGTGATGGTATAGGTAACTGGCGTGATTTGGATTCCGACAATGATGGCATCAGCGACCAAACTGAGGGCACTGTAGATACCGATGGCGATGGAAACGGCGATTGGATTGACATTGATTCAGACGGCGATAATATTTTAGACAGTATCGAAGGAACCACCGATACCGATGGTGATGGTTTAGGTAACTGGCGTGACCTAGATTCCGATGGTGATGGTATCCTAGATAGCTTGGAAGGAACCAATGACTTCGATGGTGATGGTATTGGCAACTGGTTAGATTTGGATTCAGACGGCGACGGCATCGACGATAAAACAGAAGGCAGCGCTGACGCTGATGGTGACTCACAAGGCAATTGGTTAGACCTTGACTCAGATGGTGATGGCATCAGTGATAAAATCGAAGGTACGGTTGACACCGACGGAGATGGAATCGCAGACTACTTAGATCTTGACTCCGACTCCGATGGTATCTTGGATAGCGTTGAAGGTACAATCGACACGGATGGTGATGGCACTGGTGACTGGCGCGACTTGGATTCAGACAATGATGGTATCAGCGATAAAATTGAAGGCACTACAGATACAGATGGCGATGGTACCGGCAACTGGCGTGACCTAGATTCTGATGGTGATGGCATTAGTGATAAAATTGAAGGCACTACTGATACAGACTCAGATGGCAACGCCGATTACTTAGATTTGGATTCAGACGGCGACGGCATCGACGATAAGACAGAAGGAACAATTGATACAGATGGTGATGGTATTGGCAACTGGAGAGATTTGGATTCTGATGATGATGAATTGTTGGATAGCCAAGAAGGCACCAAAGACATCGATAAAGATGGTGTACCTGATTACATAGATCCAGATTTCTTTGTACCAGAGGGTATTTCACCAAACGGTGACGGAATAAACGATCAGTTGTATGTTCGCGGTCTGAAATCAAAAGTGTTTAGCAATCCTCAAATTATCGTGTTTAACCGTTGGGGTCAGGAAGTATTCAATTCAGGTATTGGATATAAAAACGACTGGGATGGAAAAGCAACCCAAACCGGACAAGCGTTACCAGAAGGTGTTTACTATTTGATTTTCAAATATGCCGACAAAACGGTTTCTCAAAATCTTTATATCAAAAACTAATAACATCATAAAACATGAAATTCATGATAAATAATAAATTACGGGTGTTGGTTGCCATTGGTTGTGTGATGGCGTCAAAACTTACTGCACAGCAAGAGCAGATGTACACCCATTATGATTTTAACTCAATGGCAATGAATCCAGCTTATACTGGGTCGAAGAGAACTTTGGTTGCTAGCGCTTTATCTAGAGTTCAATGGGCTAACTACCCAGGAGCGCCGAAATACCAAAGTTTGTCAATTCATACTCCAGTTTCTCAAGCTCCAGCTTTCAGAGATTTTGCTGTTGGATTGAACGTTCAAACGGGAAAAATCGGAAAATTCGCGGTTGCATCGCCATTTGGAGAAACAGAAGTTGCTGGAAATATTGCGTATCATAAACAAATCACGCGTGATTTGCGATTGGCAGTTGGTTTGAGGTTGGGCGCCTATAATTATCGCGCTGAGTTATCAAAGCTTCAATTGCAAAATCCTACGGATGTTTCTTATGGCAATGACTATTCCGTCACGGCACCTTTAACGGGGTTTGGAGTTTATCTTTATACAGAGAATTTCTTTGCTGCTGTGAGTGCACCGAGAATGGTTTTTGTTTCACCTAGTACAACGGCATCTGGAATCAACCTAAATTATATTTCTCAAACGCATTATTATGCAACTGGAGGTAAGGTGTTTGATGTGGATTATGATTTAAAATTGAAGGCTACAACGCAGATCAAATTTGTAAACGGTGTGCCAATGCAAGCAGATTTTAATTTGCATGCTTTGTATAAGGATTTTGGATCGATTGGTGCTTTTTATAGAACTGGTGGTGATATTGGTTTGATGGCTGCAGTTCAACTCAATCCAAACTTTAAATTCATGTATTCTTACGATAGCAAAACAGCCCCTTTGAATGAATACATAAGAGGTTCACACGAATTTGGTTTGCAATACATGATCCCTTACAAGTCAAACAGTCGAATGAAAGTGCCTCGTTATTTCTAACAAAAAAATTAATCAAAGAAAAAACATGAAGTCATCTAAGTATATAGTTACGGTCATTGTTGGGTTACTCCTAACTAGCACAAGTCTATTGGCTCAGAAAAAATTGGTCGATGATATTTACACCTACAATTACACCAAAATCATCGATCAAAATGGGGGCAAGGCAATTGCAAAAAAATCGGATTATCCGCATCAAAGAGCTTTGGCTTATTCGTTGGCTCAGGTAGAGCAAAACGCGTTGGCCTTTGAGTCTTATTCTGAGTTATTTACAAAATATGCAGACATGGTGGATGGATATGATAAACTCTGCTATGCTTTAGTCGCTAGAAAAATGGAAAACTATCTATTGTCTGATAGTTTGTTGTTGTTTCTTAAATCTACGGACTACGCGGCACAACCATTTTTCAACGAGTTGAGTCAGGAATTTATCGACCAAAATAAAGCAGCGGAAAATTATTGGGCAGAAAATGACTTTTCTTCCTTTTATTCTGTTAAGCCATTCCCGAGTAATTCAAAACTGGGTGAATACTCGCTGGTTCCAGACAAAAAAGGTAACGCGTATTATTCTACACACGCCGAAAATGGTTTGCAAAAGTCGATTGCTTCATGGCATGAGCAACCGTATTACAGAATTTTCAAAGCACAATATGGCGACAGTTCATTGGGATTGACTTCTGAATTAACGAATAATAAAAATGGTGCGCATCAGCACGTGAGCTTTGTAGATGTCAACACGGGATTCATTTATGTTACTCGTGATGCAGTAAAAAAGAACGCTAAGAGGGAAAGAGTGTTGCAAGTATTCGCAATGCGACAGAATGCACTGACTAAGAAATGGAATGAAATCCCATTTCAATTGAACAATATCGAATTCTCTATAGCGGATTTGGTGATTTCTCCTGATGGATCTAAGGTAGTCTTTGCCTCAGATATGCCAGGCGGATTCGGAAAATCGGATTTATACGAAGCACCAATTTTGCAGAACGATGAAAATGGAATTAAAATTGGTGAGGCCAAAAACTTGGGTTCAGAGATTAATACAGCTCTCCGCGACAACTTTCCAAGTTTTAGCGACTCAGGACAGTTCTATTTTTCTTCTGATGGTCACCTAGGTTTTGGTGGCTTAGATGTCTTTTTTATTGACGGTAACACCAAGTTGGTATTGAATGCGGGAAGACCTATCAACTCTGCGTATGATGATTTTTCTGCACAAATCCATGATCGTGATGCTTGGGGTACTTTGTCTTCCAATCGTTTGAGTAAGGGATATGATGACAATTTGTATTTCTTCCGTTGGGTTGGTCCTTCTGAAGAAGAAATTGAGAAGGCTAAGGAAAGCCCTGTTATTGTTGAAGTGATTGATGAGGAAACGGGTTTGCCTTTAAAGGGGGCCGAAATTGCCATTGATGATTTGAACGATAGTGAAATTGCCACCAAAGGTCTTACCGACGATAAAGGTGTTTATTCTTTTTTTGGAATTGCCTCTCAAGATGCCAATCCTAATCTGCAAGTATCATCTCATCCATGTGGCTATCGTTATGCAACAGCGGATAGTGTAGTTGATTTAGAAGATGGATCACGTAAAATAGTGTTGAAAGCGAAGGCTTATAAAGTGGGTGACGATTTGGGCAAGTTGTTCGATATCAAACCCATATATTACGCATCGGCGAAATTTGCAATTTCTGAAGATAGCAAAAGGGAGTTAGACAAGCTTGTGGTAATTATGCAGGATAATGCTGGCTTAAGCGTTGAATTGGGCTCGCATACAGATAGCAAAGCATCAGCGGCGTTTAACCAAAAGTTGTCTGAAAGTCGTGCCAAATCAGCCTATGATTATGTTGTAACACGTGGAGTGGATGCATCTCGCATTGGATTTAAAGGATATGGGGAAACCAATATTTTGAATAGGTGTTTGGATGGTGTTACATGTTCCGATGAAGAACATGCGGTAAACCGCAGAACAGAATTCGTTATCCGTGCGATTGTACCGTGTGGTGCTATATCAAATGTGGTAGATACTGCGAAAAAAGTTCAAAATGCTGACGGTACAGTTGCCTCGGCGGATGGTTCAGCATCGAATACTAATTCTGCTGTTAAAGCCTCTGATGCTGCCTTGGCAGATATTTCTCAGAAGTCTATGATTTGCGGTGATGCCGATGCCGATGGTATCCCAGATTATTTAGATACGGATTCGGACAATGATGGTATTCCGGATGCTGCAGAAGGCAGAACAGATACTGATAAAGATGGCATTCCAAACTTCTTAGATCGTGATTCTGATGGTGATGGCATCGCAGATGGCATCGAGAAGACTGGAGACGCTGACAAAGATGGCAAGGCCAACTTGATTGATACCGATTCTGATGGTGATGGCATCGATGATAAAACAGAAGGCACTAAAGATTCAGATAAAGATTCACAACCTGATTTCTTGGATACCGATTCAGACAATGACGGTATTCCAGATAAGGCCGAAGGTTCAGAAGATTTAGATCGTGATGGTTTGTCGAACTATCTTGATTTGGATGCAGACGGCGATGGCATCAGTGATAGCGTTGAAGGTCGTTTCGATACTGACAAAGACGGCAAACCCAATTTCTTAGATACGGATAGTGATGGTGATACCATTCCAGATTCTATGGAAAAAGGTAAGGTTGCATCGGCGCCGGCTGATTCTGATAGTGATGGCAAGCCCGATTACGTGGATACAGATTCAGACGAAGATGGCATTCCAGACATAGTGGAAGCCCCTGCTTGTTTACCTGGTCAACAGTCGAATAATACAGGTGGAGCAAGTCAAGTGAGCAATGTAAAAACAGGCAATCAAACACTTACTGTTTCTGAACCTGTTGTACAGCGCGCAATTACTCCAAGTAGCAACATACTTACACCTATTCTAACAGGAGTTAAGGTTCAGTATCGTATCCAGTTTACTATTTCAAAAACACAAATACCAGTGAAAACCTTTACAGATAAAGGAATTGGTTATGTTTATGAATATCAACAAGCTGGTTACTATAAATATTGCACAGATAAGGTGTTTAATTCTGAAGCTGAAGCGTTGAATGAGAAATCACGTGTACGCGGTTTGGGTTATTCTGATGCGTTTATTGCAGGATTTCAAAACGGAGTTCGTGTGAAATAATTGATTTAAGAATTTTATTTTAATGGAAGAGGGGGGCAATTGCCCCCCTCTTCCATTAAAATTGATGAAAGAACAATTCATAGCACCCTAAAATTATTTCGAGTAAATTAGCCGTGTTTTAACAAAGGCTTGGTCACAAGCGCAAGGTATCGTGATAAAGAAAATAACAGAGCAGTTTTTTCAAAGAGTGGAGAGCAAGAGAATTGTTGGCCTACTGTATGTTGCTGCCATTGTTTTTATTTCACTTAGAAATTTAAGTTTACCGTGGGGTGATCTGTTTGCCGATGGCGGATTTTACAGCCATTACAACAACTACATCATCTTTAAACAATCGTTTTTTCATCTGATTGCAAGTCAAGACCTATACATCCACTATCCTCAGGAGCAATACGATTTATTTAAATACCCTCCAACTTTCGCCCTTTTGTTTGCTCCATTTTCCATGTTGCCAGATTTGTTGGGATATTCCATCTGGACAGCATTGAATTTGTTGCTACCCGTTTTTGCCATTTATAAGTTACAGGGAGTGTCGAGCCGAGTAAAGGCCGCCATGTCTGCACCTTTACTATTAGAAGGCTTTACAAGCGCATTAAACAGCCAAAGCAATGGTTTGATGCTAGGTTTGTTGTTGTTCGCTTTCGTAGCGATGCAAAATGGCCGGATATCGCAAGCAGTATTGTTTATTTGGCTCACAGCGTTCATCAAACTATTTGGAGTTTTGTTCTTCGCGATGTTGCTCGTTTTTCCCGGGGCTTTGAGGAAATCCTTGTTGAGAGTTCCAGTGATCTTTGTGGTGTTGTATCTTTTGCCATTGCCTGTTCTAGGGTGGGAAGGATTACAACAACAATACGCTTCCATGTTCAATCTCTTGGCCCATGATCATGGCTACTTCGTTAAATATTCGGTGATGGGTTGGTTGCAGCAATGGTTTGGACTGCGGCCCAACAAAAATCTCATTTTGATACTGGGATTGGGTTTGCAATGCCTCCCATTGTTGGTGCTTATTATCAAACAAAAACTATGGCGCTCCGGCTCGCTTCAACAGATGAATTCCAAAAGTCTTGAACGATGGCAGTTCCTTTTTGCCGCGTCTTGGCTCCTTTGGATGGTCATCTTTAACCATATGGCTGAATCAGCAACCTATGTGATTGCTGTTGGCGGCGCGATGTTGGCCTTTTCGCAGTTCAAGTCCATGAATAATGCCGATTTTGAGCCTGTCAAAAACACCCAATTGGATGATGATCGGTACAACTCACCTTGGATCTTGGCATTTATAATGATGTTTCTTTTCACGATGCTTGGACCTACAGATATCTATCCAAAGGAAGTCCGATTCTGGATTGTAGAAACCGCGCAGTTGAAAGCTTTCCCATGTATTTTATTGTGGGGATTAGCACTTATAAAAATGCTAAAAACAGTTAGAAATTGATGGTTCAATTGAAAAAGCTATTGATCGTAATATTATTAGGAGGACTCTTTCTCTCCGTTTCTTCTCATTACTTTGGTGTTGCTTTAGATGGTGATGTGGGTTGTTTCGATGCAATTGTACATCAAATGAAATTGGGTCAAAGATTGTATACTGATGTATATGACAACAAGGCTCCGGGAATTTTCTATTTGACGTATTTTACCCCCCCCCCCCAATTTAGTGGTGTTACAGGCTCTTGGATAATACAAAGTATTTGCCTCGCAATATTGCTAGTTACTTTAGTTAGACTATTTTACAATTTGATTTTATCCCATTTCCTGTTGGGAATTTGCGCGGTTCTTTTTTTATTATTCAGTTTACGTACCATATTGTTTTTCTGGCCTGCCTTCTTTGTTGGAGGATATACTGAGGAAATAGGTTCCTATCTATTTATTGGTGGATTTTTTCTTTTATATCAGGCTTCATTCTTGTGGGTGGGCTATCATTTACAAAAAACATGGCAAAGGAGGTTTCTGCTCATTGTTTCAGGCTTGTTAATTGGAACAACTATTTTGATTAAAGAACCTTTTATTCTTTTCACTCCAGCAATTCTGGTTTGGTTGCTGTATTTAAAACGAAAAGACGTCGCTTTTTGGTTTGTAGGCTTGGTTTGTCCTTGGCTTCTCCATTTGATTGTTTTACTGAAGAACGACTCTCTGCAGGGTTATTTCCAATACTTGCGATTTGCTTTCAACTATAGTAACGCAGAAAAAAGTTTATTGAGTGCAGACAATTTGAAGTATGTTCTACAGCCATTTCAATTTGATAGTTTGCCAGTTGTGAACGTTATCCAGCTTTTTGTTTTTATCGGTTTTTGCCTGTTATTATTATATCGAGGATTTTTGAAAAATAGTACGGTCAGCAAAGGTGCCCAGGTACGGAAGGATTACTCTGTTGCTACATTGTTAATGACGCATTTATTTTTTCTTGCCGGTGCTAAGTGTTTTGGAATTTTGGGCAATGGGGGTTATTTTCACTATCAAATCCCTGAATATTTGTTTTCTTGGCTAGGATTGCTCTTGTTTCTTCACTGCATTTCTTTGCAGTTGCAACGTTTAAACGCCTCGCGTAAATACGAGGTTGGATTAATATTTATTGGAAGTATTGTAATTCTATTTATTTCCAATTGTTTGGTGAAATACCAAATGCCATTGGGCCATTCCAGTATGTTTCAAACTTTGGCAAATCCTCATTTTATCAATGGTTCAAACTATCCAAAACTTGTCAAAGTAAAAGATGAAGAGATGGTTTGGAACAATTTTCTAATTAAAAATAAAATTGAACTGCCCGAGCACTGTGATATTTTTATCGACGACCCTCATTTGGGTCGATTTTATGGATACTTGAATTCACGGTATCTCACATATTTTCCTTGTCCTTACTGGGTCTTTTTTCAAAGTGGTGAGTTAAGTCTCAATCAAAAAGCAATGCCGTTTCTGGAGCAAAATCGCATCAGGATTATACGGCAATTACAAGAACAGCCACCTGAATTTGTATTCACGAGTGACAATAAGGGTCCATTAGGAACTTTTACAGAGTTGATTGTGTTTTTTAATAAGAATTTCGTAAAACGGGGTGAATTTTTTCTGGGGAGTAAGAAAGTGTTACTCTATGAAAAAGCTCATTCCAAATTACCCGCGGATTATCGATAATCTAGACTGTATTTGCATGGCTCGGCACACAACGCATAAATAAACAGCCCCGTAAATTCCATGGATAACTCTTTATTGCAATGGGAGCACTGCTATGCTCGCCTTCGGCAATGACGTTCGCGTTTTAAACAAAAAAAGGGAGGCGAAGCCTCCCTTTTTTAAAATAATCGTTGTTATAAAATTTCAATCGATGAATTAACGACGGTTGCGGTTGTCACGACCTCCGTCGCGGCCACCACGGCCACCATCACGACCACCTCTGCCACTGTCAGGACGTGGAGCACGCTCGCGCTCTACATAACCCTCTGGCTTTGGTGTCAATGACTTCATGCTCAAACGATACTTGCCTGAACGCTGATCTACTTCTACCAATTGAACAGTAACTTCATCTCCTTCGTTAAATACGCCTTCCATAGTAGAAACACGCTCGTAAGAGATTTCGCTGATGTGCAACAATCCGTCTTTACCAGGCATGAATTCAACAAAAGCGCCAAATTCAGTAATGGTTTTAACTTTTCCGGTGTATGTTCCACCCACTTCAGGAATTGCAACGATGCCATTTACAATCGCAACTGCTGCTGCCATGCTATCGCCGTCGTTACTCAAAATTTCTACATAACCTTTACCATCACGCTCTTCGATAGAGATGTTAGTGCCTGTACGAGCTTGAATGTCTTGAATGATTTTTCCTCCTGGTCCGATAACCGCACCGATGAATTCTTTATCAATCACAATCATTTCAACACGTGGAGTGTGAGGCTTCAATTCTGGCTTACCCGCAGTGATAGTTTTAGCCATTTCGCCCAGAATGTGTAAACGACCGTCTTTGGCTTGTTTCAAAGCCTGAGCAACCATTTCCCATTTCAAACCGTTGATTTTGATATCCATCTGACAAGCAGTGATACCTTCGGTAGTTCCAACTACTTTGAAATCCATATCACCCAAGTGATCTTCATCACCTAAGATATCCGTTAACACAGTGTAACGTCCAGATTCATCAGTAATCAAACCCATGGCAATACCACCAACGGGCTTTTGCATTGGGATACCAGAATCCATCAACGCCATAGAACCGGCACAAACCGTTGCCATAGAAGAAGAACCATTAGATTCTAGGATATCACTTACAATACGAATTACATAAGGAACATCGATAGGCAACATGGCCTTTAAACCACGCAACGCCAAGTTTCCGTGACCGATTTCACGACGACCAGGACCGCGGTTAGGTCTTACCTCGCCTGTAGAAAAACCAGGGAAGTTGTAGTGCAACATCAAACGGCTATGTCCGTGTAACATTGGTGCATCCATCAATTGCTCATCCATTTTACCACCCAAAGTAACTGTTGTTAATGATTGAGTTTCACCACGTGTAAACACAGCAGAACCGTGTGCAGCTGGCAAATAATCTACTTCAGTATAGATAGGGCGAACTTGGGTTGTAGAACGACCGTCCAAACGGCGACCGCTATCCAAGATCATTTCACGCATTTGGTTGTATTCCGCTTCGTGGAAGTATTTTTTAGCCAAACGAACCATGCGAGCGGCTTGCTCATGTCCTTCGAACTGTTTGCAATATTCAGCAATGATGGCCTTAAACGCAGCAGTACGCTCATTTTTAGGTGCACCACTTTCTGCCACTTTACGGATATCTGCAGAGGTTTCTGCAATCACACGCACGCGCAAATCAGCATCATTGTCTTCATGATTATATTCGCGAACAGGCTTGCGACCACCCATTTCAGCCAACAATTCCATCTGGGCAGCACACTGCAATTTCACAGCTTCATGACCAAATTTCAAGGCTTCCAAGAACTCTTCTTCAGACAATTCTTTCAATTCACCTTCAACCATATTCAAATCGTTGGCAGTACCACCAACCAACATGTCGATATCAGACATTGCCAATTCTTCTCTCGTAGGGTTTACGATGAACTTGCCATCGATTCTACCCACGCGAACCTCAGAGATAGGTCCTAAGAAAGGAATATCAGTCAACATCAACGCAGCAGAGGCAGCCAATCCAACATAACTGTCTGGAAGGATGTTCTCATCTGAAGAAATCAACGTCAACATCACTTGTGTGTCGGCATGATAATCTTCTGGGAACAAAGGACGCAAGCAACGGTCTACCAAACGAGAAATCAAGATTTCATAGTCAGACAAACGTGCTTCACGACGTAAGAAGCTACCTGGGATACGTCCTACAGCAGCAAATTTCTCTTGATAGTCAACGCTCAAAGGAAGGAAGTCAACACCTTCTTTTGCATCGTAGTTAGAAACTACAGAGGCCAAGATCATGGTTTTACCAACTTTCACTACGCAGCTACCGTGGGCTTGACGAGCCAATTTTCCGGTTTCGATCTCGATGATTTTACCATCACCAGTGTCGAATTGTTTTTTGTGTATTTTAAACATTATTTTATAATTTCTTAAATAAAAAGCCCCGCTTCGCTAGGCGAACGGGGCTTTTCTTTAATCGTAAAAGGTATAAAAGACCAAACTTACTTACGCAAGCCCAATTCTTTAATCAACGCTCTGTATTTGAAGATGTCGTTCTTCATCAAGTAGTTCAACAAGCTTCTACGCTTACCAACCAACTTAATCAACGACAATTCCGCGCTTTTGTCTTTGCGGAATTCCTTCAAGTGCGCACTGATAAAATTAATTCTCTCAGTGAACATTGCAATTTGTGCTTCGGTGCTACCAGTATTGGTTTCAGCGCCTCCGAAGGCGGTAAAAATTTCTTTCTTTCTATCAGCAGTTAAGTGCATGGCTTTCTCAAATGGGACGCAAAGATAAGCAACATTATTAAAAATGTGGATATCAGCTTGAAAAAGTTTCGAATATTATCGCTTCATCGACAGAAATAATCCTTAAGGAATCAAAAATTCACCTGCAATTTACAATTTCACCTGCGATGCAGTTACTACCTTTGCAATCTATTTATGCGTGAACTCTATTTCTTAAATCAGTATTTGAAAAAATACGCCATCCCCATGAGTTTGGGCATTTTGTTTGTTTTGCTCACGAACATTTTTTCAGCATCCGTTCCAGTTTTGGTGAGAGTGGGTTTGGACGAGGCGTTAAAGCAATCCGTTTGGATCAGTGGGTCTGGCGACTCTTTGGTAATGGGGTTGATTTTTAAGACAGCCTTGATTTTTGGCGTTGCAATCTTATTTGTATCAATACTACGCGGCATTTTCATGTATTTCATGCGTCAAACACTCATTGTGGTTTCTCGCAAAGTGGAGTACGATCTAAAGAATGTTCTATATGATAAGTACCAGCAGCTTGGAGAGGCATTTTATCGAAAACATATGACAGGTGATTTGCTCTCTCGAATGAGCGAAGATGTCTCCAATGTGAGGATGTATATTGGTCCATCGATTATGTATTTCGCCAATATGCTTTTCACGTTTGTTGTAGTGATATATCAAATGGTTCAAGCCAACGCGAGTCTAACGCTTTGGGTGTTATTGCCATTGCCGATTTTGTCGGTTTCCATTTATCAAGTGAGTAAGCGGATGAATCTTGGCAACAAAGTGATTCAAGAACAGTTGTCTTTGCTAACAGCCAGCGCCCAAGAAACTTTTGCGGGTATTCGTATCATCAAATCTTTTGGCATGGAATCAACCTTCAGCAAGAAATTTCACGAAGAAGGTCAGGAATACAAGCGTAGAAACATGGATTTGGCGAAAATCAACGCGATGTTTTTCCCTTTGATGTTATTATTAATGGGTTTGAGTACGTTGTTGGTGATTTATTTGGGTGGAAAAGCGGTAGAGGAAGGCACGTTTACACCGGGAAATTTGGCGGAGTTTGTTATCTATTTAAATATGTTGATTTGGCCCGTGGCGAGTTTGGGTTGGACAACGGCTTTGGTTCAGAAGGCTGCAGCAAGTCAAAAGCGCATCAACGAATTTTTACAAGCGGAATCGCATCAAACAGAATCGGGTAAATCGTTTTCATTGTCTAATCAGATCACAGTCAATAATTTGTCATTCACCTACGAAGGAAAAACGGCATCCTCCTTGAGTGGTATAAATTTCACAATCAAAAAAGGCGAAATCATTGGTATCACTGGAAAAACGGGGTCTGGCAAATCAACCTTGGCTCAGATGCTCGCGGCCATGTATTATGGCAATGCCGAAGCAAAATCTATATTATTTGATGGGGTTCCACTGGCTGAAATCGATTTAACAGATTTTAGGAGAAACTTGGCTTACGTGCCTCAGGATGTATTTTTGTTTTCGGAGTCGATAAGAGAAAACATAGCCTTTGGATTGGAAGATGGCAAAGCGAGTGATGAAGAATTGCAGAGAGCGGTTACGGCGGCTGGTTTATTGAATGATATAACACAATGGCCTCAGGGGTTAGAAACGATATTGGGCGAACGTGGTGTGAGTTTATCTGGCGGTCAAAAACAAAGGGTAAGTTTGGCTCGGGCGTTGATCAAAAAGGCGCAATTTTATATTCTTGACGATTGCTTAAGTGCTGTGGATTCTGAGACGGAACGAAACATTATTGATCAGTTGCAGGCGTGGTTAAAACAGAGTACGGCGGTTGTGGTTTCGCATCGCATCGCTCCATTAAAAATGGCCCATCGCATCTTGGTATTGGACGATGGTAAGCTTACGCACATGGGCACACATGATGAATTGCTTGTGAGTTGTGAATACTACAAAAACTTAAATGATAGCCAAAGTGCTGAAAACCAATCAGAAGGCGTGTAAAAGCGTAGTATAGACACACCTTAAAAAATTATAATAATTTTATATACACAACCTCAATAATTTTTGCATATTTGCCATGAGAAATAATTTCTCTGAATAAAAAGAAGATGATGCAGGAAGAAAATTACAACAGAGATTCGCAAGAAGAAATCTTTTCAAAGCGAGTTCGTGCGGGAAAACGGACTTACTTTTTTGATGTAAAAGCTACGCGTAACAATGATTATTACATCACGATTACGGAAAGTAAGCGCAGTAAATTTGACGATGGCAATTTTGTTAAAATGAAGATTCATTTGTACAAAGAGGACTTCAATAAGTTCAGTGATGGCTTGGCTGAAACCATTGGTCACGTAAAAACTACTTTGTTGCCGGAGTACAATTTTGATGAATACGATCGTCAGGACGACGATTACACTTCGTAATCCTAGAATTACCTCGTTTTTTTATCGGACGGGTTTTGCCCTTCCTTTGACTATTTTTGTACGGTGTTTAAACGTGTCTTTATTTACGGGATTGCTTTTGGTTCATTAAGCGCCTCTATGTTATTGGTTCAATATCTCAATGGTTTGTATCGTTCCAATTCTGCAGCAGCCTTTTTCCCTATGTTTTTTAATTTGGTAATTCCTGGCATTGGTGTCTATCTATTTGTGAAAAGTTTGATGCAAAAGCAAGTTGATGCACCAGTAAATATGGGCAAAGCCTTGTTTTTATCCTTGATGATGTCGCTGATTATGGCTGGAACAAACATCGCGGCTTATCAGCATATTTATAACAACAAAAAGGAAATCATTCAAGATTGGCGGTCGCTTCAATATGCCGCAATCGATAAGTCGGTTGATGGGGATGAATCTGTATTGGTAGCAGATAAGGCAAAGCGAAAATCGACGTTAAAAGAGAATTTTGAGGTTAAAATTGGCCCATCTGCCTTTGGCGGTTTTGAATTGATGATGTGCGTTTCCACGGGAATGGTTGTATGTCTAATAGTTTTTGTTTGGAACTATAAACAAACGTCATAGGTTTTTAGCGGATGAGGAAATTTCTTACTATACTGTGGTTGGTTTGGGCGGGCCTTTGGTTCGTTGTGGTATTTCTATTGATTTATATACCCTTGTTATTTTTGTTTATTTCACCGAAAACGTACAGGTATGCGCACTATTTACGTCGGTTTTGGGGTACAACTTGTTGCTATTTGGGATTTATCATACCCAAGGTGACATATGAATCGCCATTGCCAAAAAATCAGCAATTCGTATTTTGTGCAAATCATATCTCTTACATTGATATTGTGTGTTGTGGAAGTTTATTGCCTGGGTTTAACTTCTTTATGGGTAAAGCCGAACTTGCAGAGATTCCACTTTTTGGCATTTGGTTTAGAACTCTAGATATTGCTGTAAAGCGTTCTAGTATCAAGGGATCATATAGAGCTTATGTAGAGGCAGGCGAGCAAATGGATAGATTGGGGGCCAATCTTATTATTTATCCTGAAGGCCGTATTCCTCAAGATGCACCAAAAATTAAATTTCCATTTAAAGTTGGGGCATTTCGTTTGGCCATTGAAAAGCAAGTACCTATTGTTCCAATAACATTGCCAGACAATTTGGACCGTTTTGATCTTGATAATTTTAAGGGATCCCCAGGAAAAATGAGGATGTTTGTGCATACACCGATTGAAACCAAAGGTTTGTCGTTGGAGGATATACCCGCACTGCAAAAAAAGGTCTATGATGTTATATCTTCACAACTGAAATCGGTAGGCGTATTATGAAAATCACAGAACAACGCGTTAAGGAATTGGCCCATTTGGCAAGATTGCGATTTGAAGGCCCTGCATTGGTAAAGATGCAAGAGGATCTCGAGAAAATCTTAGGGATGTGTGAACAGTTAAAATCTGTTGACACGGAAGGGATTGAACCGTTGATTTATCTTACAGATAGTCATACGATTTTACGAGATGACGTTATTGTCCAAACTATCACCCACGAGGAAGCGTTAAAAAATGCCCCCAAGAGCGATAGCGATTTCTTCCGGGTTCCCAAAGTAATCGACGGCAATGTCTAGGGCATTAATATCGTTATCTAACATTCGCAAGACTTATGTTTTGGGCGCGCAGACGGTGCATGCCCTAAAAAAAATCGACTTAGACATTCAAAGAGGTGAATTTGTGGCATTGATGGGACCTTCGGGTTCTGGCAAGAGCACATTGATGAACGTGATAGGATGTTTGGATACGCCTTCGCAGGGGGAATATTGGCTCAACGATAAGGAAGTGAGTAAGATGAGCGATGTGGATTTAAGCAAGGTTAGAAACGATGAAATCGGATTTGTATTTCAAACTTTCAATTTGCTTACGCGTCTAACGGCATTAGATAACGTTGCTTTGCCCTTAGTGTATGCGGGAATACCTCTAAAAGAACGAAATGAAAGGGCTGCTGAAACCTTAAATAAGGTTGGACTAGGCGATCGCTTTCATCATAAGCCCAACGAATTATCGGGCGGTCAAAGGCAGCGGGTTGCCGTGGCTAGGGCATTAATCAACAATCCAAGTTTATTGCTGGCCGATGAGCCTACGGGAAACCTAGATACACAAACATCGCATGAGATCATGGCGCTGTTTGAAGAAATACATGCTGCGGGAAATACAATTGTGTTGGTTACCCACGAAGAAGACATCGCAAAGCATGCAAAAAAAATCGTACGCCTCAGAGATGGACTGATTGAACCATGATTTCACCTGTAATCAATTGGTATTTTAAGCAACGCAGTCAGGACTTGCGTGAGAATTTGGATCGCGCCAATCTGAAACAAGAAGAGTTGTTTGTAGAATTGATTGAGCGATTGTCGAATACGCGTTATGGTGAAAAGTATCAAATTTCTGAAAAAACCACATATGAGGATTTTTGTGCCAAGGTCCCTGTGGTAGTATATGAAGATTTAAAGCCATGGATTGATCGCAATATGGCAGGGGAGCAGCAATTGTTGTGGCCTAGCGATATTGTATGGTATGCCAAGAGTAGCGGAACGACGAGTAATGTTGCCAAGTTTATTCCCATGAGTTTTGAGAGTTTGGAATACAATCATTACGAATGCAGCCGAGAAACGCTGACACAATATTGTGGCTTTTTTCCTGAAACAGAGATTTTTAAAGGCAAAGGCTTGCTGATTGGCGGAAGTCATCGAGTGAATGAGTTAAATCAAAATGCGTTTTATGGTGATTTGAGTGCTGTTTTGATGAATCACTTGCCGGCTTGGGTGAATTGGAAAAGTACGCCAGATATGGAAATTGCAATGATGGAAAACTGGGAGGAGAAATTGGAGAAAATGGCACAATCTGTTTATCAGGAAAATGTGACAAGCATGAGCGGTGTTCCCACTTGGACGATAGTTTTGCTCAATCGATTGTTGGAAATTACAGGGAAGAATAACATCCTCGAAATATGGCCAAATTTAGAGCTCTTTTTGCATGGGGGTGTCAGTTTTGAGCCCTATAAAGATCAATTAAGGTCGCTGATTCCGTCGGATAAAATGCATTACTTCGAAACCTATAATGCCAGTGAAGGGTTTTTTGGGTTGCAGGCATCACCGAATAAATCAGATTTGCTTTTGCTGACGCATCACGGAATTTTTTACGAATTTTATCCGATTGCCAAAGGCCCTGAATTCATTATTCCTTTGAGCGATGTAGTGATTGGGGTGAATTATGCCATGGTAATAACCACGGTGGGTGGACTGTGGCGATATATTATTGGCGATACAATCATCTTTACGGATACCAAGCCTTACACCTTTAAAATTACCGGTAGAACCAAATTATTTATCAATGCTTTTGGGGAGGAGTTGGTGATTGAAAATGCGGAGACGGCCATCGCAATTGCATCAAAGGAAACCGGCGCCATTGTCACTGATTATTCAGCCGGGCCGATTTATTTGTCGGACCAAGCGGATGCAGGTCATGAATGGCTGATCGAATTTGGTAAGGAGCCCACGTCGTTAGAGGAGTTCATTCGTGTTTTGGATTCTGCGTTAATGGCTGCGAATGAGGACTATCAAGCAAAACGACAAGGGAATATCGTAATGAAGTTACCCAAGGTGATTTCGGTGCCGAAGAACACGTTCCACGATTGGTTGAAATCGAAAGGAAAGTTGGGCGGACAGAATAAAGTGCCACGTTTGAGTAACGATCGCAAGGTGATTGAGGAAATCAAGGCCTCTATGGGTTTATTTTAAGGGTTAAAATCGTATTTTTGTCCTTTAAAGACCTATGTACGGAGCCATTCAACAACACTTGGCGGCTGAGCTGAAAAGCATCGAAGAAGCCGGATTATTCAAAAAAGAACGCATCATTACTACCCCGCAAGACGCCGTAATTAAATTGGCAGATGGCAGTGAAGTGGTGAATTTTTGCGCCAATAATTATTTGGGTTTAAGCAGTCATCCGCGGGTTCTGGAGGCAGCCAAACGAACCATCGATTCCCATGGGTTTGGTTTGAGCAGTGTGCGCTTTATTTGCGGTACTCAAGACATTCACAAGGAGTTAGAGGCCAAAATTGCTGAGTTTTATGGCACTGAGGATACCATTTTGTACGCCGCCGCTTTTGATGCAAACGGAGGTCTTTTTGAACCTTTATTGGGAGAACAGGATGCAATTATTTCGGATAGTTTAAACCATGCTTCTATCATTGATGGGGTTCGTTTGTGTAAGGCGATGCGCTTTAGATATGAAAACAACAACATGGCAGATCTGGAAACCCAATTGATTGCCGCCCGTGAAAAGGGTGCTCGCTTTATCTTGGTGGTTACCGATGGCGTTTTCTCGATGGATGGTTCTGTAGCCAAACTCGATAAAATTTGTGATTTGGCTGAAAAATTTGATGCGATGGTAATGATAGATGAGTGTCATGCCGCGGGATTTATCGGTGCTACCGGTCGCGGAACACCTGAATATTGCAACGTGATGGGTAGAGTTGACATCATCACTGGTACTTTGGGAAAAGCTTTGGGTGGTGCCATGGGTGGTTATACGACTGGCAGAAAGGAAATCATCGAACTGTTACGTCAGAGAAGTCGCCCCTATTTGTTCTCAAATTCATTGGCTCCAAGCATCGTAGGTGCGAGCATCGAGGTATTGAAAATGTTGAATGAAACCACTTCGTTGCGCGACAAATTGGAGGAGAATGTAAAAAGATTCAAGGCTGGAATTAAGGCCGCTGGGTTTGATATTAAGGACGGCGACAGTGCCATCGTACCCGTAATGTTGTACGATGCGAAGCTGAGTCAGGATATGGCGAATGCTCTGTTGGCAGAGGGAATTTATGTCATCGGATTTTTCTTCCCTGTGGTACCTAGAGATCAAGCGAGAATTCGTGTTCAGTTGAGTGCGGCGCATGAATTTGAGCACATCGACAAGGCAGTTGCAGCATTTACCAAAGTGGGTAAAGCATTGGGTGTAATAGCCTAAATCCCTATATTTGTCTTTTAAGCAAAATCAAACATGTCTATTTGGAGAAAGAAA